>PVBE010258746.1_pt1 | contig 270079 bp, 249 predicted proteins | sample 1631181 | NCBI WGS metagenome assembly PVBE01 (sample SAMN08397723, study PRJNA350692) | Marine metagenome, whole genome shotgun sequencing project. | isolation source: water | place: Pacific Ocean | collected 2012-04 | reverse complement strand
CCACCCTCCTGCGCATAAAGAAGACGGGGGTCACCGACCACGCGGGAAAGCGTGAACACGATGATCGTCGCGCCTATGAGCGTGAAGATGCTGAATATCAGCCGTCTTATCAGAAATTTGTACATAAACCTCTCTCTTGCCAGACATCGGCTCCGGCGCCCCAGTCAATGAGACGCCTGCAGGGAGATCCGTTCGTAGCTGCGGGTGGGCTCGACTCCGACGAGCATCGGCGCCAGCCAAGACGGTATCCGAAGGAGGGTCTTAACGGGGTTGTATTTGCGTGCATGCCACACACATTCAGCAAGATGTGGGAGATTCTCACATCACGTTGAAACGGGGCAAAAGCGGCTGCTTCACATGCCGTATGGACGTTCGGGAGGCTTGCGAGAGCCGGTCACACGTCAGTCGGTAGAACGGCGAGCGACGACTTTCGTGACGGGGGCCTCGGAAGTATCGGCCAGCGCGATCGCCGGCACCCGTCCTGTTCCCGGTCCGACCAAGTAGCCCGCCTGTCCGCCGCCGAGGTGGATCTGCATCCAGTGCGAAGGTGATGCCGTTACAGGTTTCGGTGGTTCGTAAGATGCCCGTGTTGCCGCCGCCCTCTGTTCATGCGTGGTGGTCAACAACTCCATGTCCACACCAAGGGCCTGTGCGATGGAGGCGAGCTCCGGGGCTGTCACCGTGCGTTCGCCACGCTCCAGGCGGCTTATCGCCGTCCTGTCCAGGTACACACGATTCGCAAGGGCGGCCTGCGTCAATTTTCGTTCAACGCGTAGATACCGAACGTTACGGCCAATGTCTTTATCGGTGAGCGCCATCGGCAAAGTATAAGGAAACGGCCCGTTGGCGTCAGGGTCGCACGTGGCCCGCAGATCTAAATGTGCGCGATGCCCACACAAAAACGCCGTCGGAGACGAATCACGATATCAAAACTAAACCGACCATAGGAAATCGATGATTTACCCTGGAATTGCAACAGCCTTAAGAGCCGAAAATTGAAGACCTTCGGCCTTAACGGACCGCCTAACTGCCCTGGTGCCGTCTGTGCCTGTGCCATCGATTTACAAGATTCCCGTTCTTGGGGGGAGGGGACAAACCCTCCGTTGGATCAGAACATGGGCGAAGAGATCGCCACTTGATTCAGTACTATGGGTTGTAGTCAGCGCCCTCGAGAACCTCTTCACTCGATACGCAGAGCAGGGATGAGGCCGTGACTCCGGGATTGTTTTACTGGTACGTCTCTACGATTCTTAACGCGATGGCTTCTCCAGCCCCTGTTGAGAACTCGTCGGTGCCCCCGTATAGATATCGAAGAATCGCGCGCTGCAGCAGAATCTATCCAGATCGGGAACGGCGGCCTCCCATAAAACGCGCTCTCCTTCGGGCGAGAGATCGTAAATCACCTCGGCAAATTCGGGGCGTTCTCTCTCAGTCGTTCCTCGTAGTCGGGGAACAGTTCCTGCTGGAACGTCATCCCAAGGCCTGTTATGACCACGATGTCAAGGAGGGAATCGCCGAAGGCTCCATTCCCCAGCCCGAATCGGAGTTTGGAAACGCTGTGGGAAGCTAACTTCAATGGGACGATATCTCGCCAGATTTCTTCCATCTCGATTGAACCGTTGGGATTGATTCGAAATTCGATCCGGGCGTTGACGACGTATCCATCGCGCTCCAGCTTTGCAATGTTCGTAGTGTTCAGGCCCGCGGGAAAATGATCAACGGGCGGTATCTGCACAAGACGCCATAGTTGAACGGGAGATCGGATGTACGGTGAAGATCGGGCAGTGTGGAACGGCCGCGTTCAGACCTTGGGCTTTAGTTAAGATGCGACGGTTGCTGGAAGGCGAGTAAGAATCGGTATCTCAGGGTCAGGGCCGTTCCTTTTCGGCCGTTTCATACGCCGTCGTGGGACAGCGGACGCTGGACTCCTTTTTGGAGTCGGGCTGGCGATCTTGATCGCCACCGTCGTGATCGGCGGTGCTCCGGCGTATCTCAAGAGCCTTGATCGCGTCGGCGTCGAAGCCGTGCTCGACGATCTGCCACCGATCGGTAAAAACCTTGTCGTTATCAACGACGCCATCCCTTCCCGGATGAGCGCGATCAACACGGTTACCACCGGAATAGATACCGCCGCCTTCTTCAATTTTGGATCCACAGCGTCGGATTCAAGACGCGCCCTTCGTTCCGCTTACCATCTCAACCTGGACCCGGCCACGGTCGACGACTGGTCGTTGGCGCGTTTCGTGCTGATGGACGGATTCGTAGATAACGTGGAGTTCGTCTCCGGCGCGCCGCCACAGACGCCGACGAACACGCAGCCGGGCGCGTCGTCCGGAATCGTGGCGGAAGCGGCGATCGTGGCGGACCTTGCTGCCGACCTCGGTATCGCCCCCGGAGACACCCTGAAGCTCAAACTGGCGTTCGGGGCTTCTTCCGCCGCAGACGTGTTCATCAGCGGCGTTTTCGTTGCCGATGACGAACGCAGCGCTTTCTGGATGGGGTTTGACGGCCCCTTGTTGCGTCCGGAACTACTTCCGGGGTTCAGCGGGGGTACGGTCGGGCTTTTCGTGACACCGGACGGCTTCGACGCCGTGTCGTTGGAGGCTGCAGCCACACCGATGGACGCGGCCTGGATCGTCGAGCTAGACCAAACCCGACTGAGCGAATTGAATGCGGGCCAGATCGCCGAGACGACGGACGAGTTTGAAGCGCGGATCCAACAGGCCGTCCCCGGGTCTCTGGTCTTAAGCGGACTCGAAAGAGGCTTCAACGCGCTCGAGCGAAGGTCCGTGTTCGCCCGGATACCGATGTTCCTGATGGCGACCATCCTGCTCACAATCGTCGTCTACTACCTGCTGATGGCGGCCGGCGTGCTCGCAACCAGGAGGCGGGACGAGATCGGGATACTCCGCAGCCGCGGCATCTCACTCTTTCAAATGGCGCGGTTGTACGGTTTGGAAGCGGCGATCCTGATCGGGATTCCGGTGGCGCTGGGGCCGTTTATCTCGGTCGCCGTGATTTCACAGGCAGGCCGATTTCCGCCTTTCGACGGCATAACCAACGGTGGAACCCTTCCCGTAGCGCTGGAGCTGGAACAGTTCCTGTTCTCACTTGTGACCGGGCTGGTGGCGTTCGGAGTACTTGTCGTGCCGACCGTACTGGGCGGCGTCGGCAGCGTGGTCGTCCAGCTACGTAACGAAGCACAGCCGACCGGGTCGCCGTTTTTCCAGCGCTACTTCCTTGATGCCGCGCTGCTACTCCTGGCGGGCTTCCTCATCTGGGAGCTCGGCGCAAGTGGTAACGAGGTGATCCAGGTAGATCAAGACGGGGGTCTCAGCACCGACCCGATCCTGTTCTTCGCGCCGGCGCTTGCCCTACTTGGCGTGTCGCTTATCTTCCTGCGGATCTTTCCGCCGGCGGTGAGAGGGATGGCCTTCGTTCTCAGCAGGATCGGGCCCGTCTGGGCCGCGCTCGCCATCTGGCGGCTTGGTCGGGCGCCCTACTTCTACGCCCCCGCCGTGCTCCTGCTCACGCTCGCATCCGGGTCGGCGGTAGTCGTCGCGACACTCGCGACTACCTTGCAGGACAGCGCACGCGAGCGTGTCCTCTACGGCTCCGGTTCGGACATACACGTTGTGGCGGCCCGAAATGCCATCGATAAGGTCGAAACCCTGCGTGGGTTCCCGTCCATTCAGGAGGTGTCGGCCGCCATGAGGGTCTCGGGCGAGATCGGAACGGCCGCGCGGGGTCCGGTTTTTGACCTGCTCGCCGTGCAGCCTGATGCCTTCGCAGACATAGCGTGGTTCCGCTCCGATTTCTCCGGCATGAAGCTTTCCGATCTGCTCGGGGAAATCTCGTCCGACCGGGCGGTGGAGCCCCTGTTCCTGCCTGACCGGGCCACGGAGTTAGGGGTGTGGACACAGACCGGCGACGAGATCGAGCACCTGTTCCTCTGGGCGACGATACGCGGCGGTAGCGGTATCGTGGAAACCATCACGCTTGGCCCGGTGGAGACGGGGGATTGGCGGTTTCAAACGGCGTCTCTGGAAGGCATCATTACGCCGATAGAACTGCTGTCGATCAAGCTGTTCGAACCGGCCGGAGATGACAGGGCTACCGCAGGATCGATCCTCATGGACGACGTCGTCGCAATCGATTCCGCGACCGGAACGCGAAGTGTCCTCGTCGATTTCGATACGCCCGATCGCTGGACGACGTTTCCTACATCGGAAGGCCTGGACGCCGCCTTCAATCTGGACCTGAGATCAGAAGACGTTGGAGAAGCGTCCGGAAGCGGCACCGGGCGCCTGAGCTTCGGGCGTGGCTCTGACGGCGGCGTGCGCGGCATCTACCGATCGGCGAGCGGGGGCCCACTACCCGTCATCGTGAGCTCCACACTGATCGCCAATGCCAGTATTGCGCCGGGCGTTCCGTTTATCACCCGGTTGTCGGGGAGTCTTACTCCGCTCGTCGCTGTCGAAGTGACCGAGTTCTTCCCGACCCTGGACCCCGATGACAACGCCGGATTCATGGTCGCCGACCTGGATAGGCTCGCCGATTTCATCGATCTCAAAGGGGCTCTCTCGACCGAATTGATAGATGAACTTTTCATCGCCGTCGTGCCGGAAGATCACGACCAGGCGCTGGCGGACGTCAACTCGCTGTTGTCCGCAGCCGCCAGGGTCGAGGTGAGGCGGGACGAGCAGAACCTCTCGCTGGTGGACCCATTATCGGTGGCCGGGTGGCGGGGTATCGGACTGTTCGCCGGTATCACGACCTTGATCGTCGCCATACTTGGCTACCTGACATATCTGCGGGCGTACGCCGGGAAGATGGACACCGAGGAGGCGTTCGTCCGCTCACTCGGGCTCACACGGCTCAACTACGTCGCAACGGCGGTGATCGAGCACCTGTTCCTTGGGCTGATCGGCATTGCGCTGGGCATCGGTTCCGGCTTGGCCATCGCCGGACTTGCCGTCGGCGTCTCCTCAAGAACCTCCTCAGGGGCAGAGCCGCTTCCGCCCTTCATCCTCGCAACGCAGTGGGAGCCGGTTCTGCTCGGGTACGTCCTGCTTGGAGCGATCGCCGTGGCCGCTGTCGGCTTGCTGACCGTTCGTTACAGCAGACGGGCGATGCATGATGCGACGAGGTTGCAGGAATGATCTTCACCTCCCTGCGCCTCATCGCCCGTCGCAGCGTCGCGCACTTCAGGCTCCTGATCGCCGTGATAACCGGCGTCGTGATCGCCGTGGCGATCATGGCGGCCACGTTCATCTACTTCGATTCGCTGCGCAATCTGGCTTTGCGGCATGCGATGGACCGACAGACGGCGGCCTCACTGGACGTCGTCATGCAGACCTCGGCGCCGACGGGCCAGCGGTCATCTCACGATGCGATTCTTGCGAAGGTCGATAGCATCCTGTCGGTCCGGTTGGGCGAGATCGTTCAAGAACAGCACCTCGCCATCCGCAGCGCGACATTCGATTTCGAGCCGATCTCCGATGTGCCTCCGGCAGGAGACGGTGTCAAGCGCCGAGTTGCATTCGTTTTGCTCCCGGGCCTTGAAAACGAGATCGATGTCGTGGGCGGCGGGCTGCACCCGATTACGGAGAGGCAGGTGGCACCGGTGCCCGGGGAGGTGTTCAGGCCCGAGATCATCATCCCGGCGAGCGTCGCCGACGCGTTCGAATACTCCATCGGCGATACCTTTGTCGCCGATCCGTTCTGGAATCACGATAACCCGGCCCCTGAACCGGTCGTCGCCGGAATCTTTGAACGGCGTAATCCGGACTCGGCCTTCTGGCGCATTTACGACGATCTGTTTGCGTTTGAATCTCCAGACTTCTCGTTTGCCGTGTCGATGTTGAGCGAGTCGACATTTGTGGACATCCTCGCCGAATACGCTCCTAACATGACGGTGTCTTATGGTTGGACGCTTGATGTGGACCCGGACCGCATCGACGCTGTATCTGCTCAGGGCATCGTGGATGCCCTTTCGACGCTGAACGCGACCATGAGGGTCGATAGCAACACCTATCGGCAGATCACCGGGCTGGGTACAACACTGGACGACTTCGAGACGCGCCTCTTTTTCAACCATCTCCCGATGACGATAGTGATGATGCTGGTAGTCCTCGTGGTCCTGTATTACGCCGTCACCCTCGCCAGCCTTCTCGTCGATGCGCAGCGGGAGGAGATTTCGCTTCTCCGCACCCGCGGGGCGAGCGGCGGCCAGATCGTGACCGTGTTCGTGATCGAGGCGGCCGTGCTGTCCCTGGTCGCCGTGGCCATCGGACCGCCGATCGCCGCGCTGGCGATCAAGTACGCCGGGGTCATGCCCTGGTTTAGCGACCTCAACGGCGGTGCGGCGCTCCCCGTGAAGGTGAGTTGGGCGGCGTACCGGCTCGCAGCTATCGGCGGGTTCTTCAGCTTCGTGGCCCTGTTCTACCCGGCGTTCAGGGCCTCACGCGTCGGCCTTTTGACGCATCGCAGCCGCACCGGGCGATCGACGGGACCACCAGCGTTCCAGCGCTACTACCTTGATGTCGTCGCGCTGGGCGTTGTCGTGGTCCTGCTGGGCCAACTGCAATCCCGGGGTTCGGTCGCGGCGGAGAACCTCGCCGGGGAGAACAGGGTTGATCAGGTGACGCTCGCCATCCCGGCGCTGTTCCTTGTCGCCGCCGGTGTCGTCATGTTGCGGGTGTTTCCCCTGATGATGGGATTGCTCGCAAAGCTGTTCTCCGGGCGGGTCTTTTACCGTCTTGTGTCGCCGATGATGATCCTCGGGTTGTGGACGATGGCGCGCAACCCGGCGCACTACTCCCGGCTGTCGCTGCTGTTCATTCTCACCGCCGGACTCGGCGTTTTCGCCGCCAATTTCGGCGCCACGCTGGACCGAAACGGCAGAGACCAAGCGCTTTACGCCACTGGAGCCGATGTACGGGTGCTAGATCTGGCGACCAGGCCGAGACAGCAGGGCGCGGACATCGTCACCAATATCGAACGGCTTCATGAGGTGGAGACGGTGTCCCGGGTGCTGCAACGTGACGGTTCCGTAGACCGCGCGTTCGGCAGCGACTCGTATCGAATGATCGCCGTGGATCCGGACAACTTTGCTGAAGTGGCATGGTCCAGATCGGGGCTGAACCCTGACGCGTTGGGCTCCCAACTGGAGTCGATTCGTGTCGACGAAATGCCGGGCATCCCACTCCCGCCTGACACACAATTCCTTTCGATGCGCATTCGGCCCAGTCAGCCCACGCCGGGGATCAGTGTGATTGCGGCGTTCCGGGACGTAAACGGCAGATACTCCGCCGGGCCTATTGGGAATCTCCAGCCCAGTCCGGCGAGTGGTCTTAGCTTTAAATGCCCGGAGCCCGACGCGCCAGATGTCCCACCAGAGTCAGGCGAGTCAGATGGCTCACAGATCGCACCGGACTGGTGCACCATCGGAGGAAGCGTCGGGAGGGTGTCATTCAATGTCGATGAAACTCAATCGGGTTCTTTGAACCTGCTGGCGTTCTGGTTCAGCGCGCTGAACACATTCGTATCCGGATCTGGACCGTTGCCACCCGGAAGCCTGCAGATCGACGAGATCTCCGCCGTGTCGTCGGACGGAACGGTGACCGCGATCGAGTCTTTTGATGATCGTGAGGCTCTGGACCGCTGGAGTGGAGTGCCCCTGCTTCCGGCGTCGGACGAACAAGACCGGCCGATACCCGGAGCCGTCAGCATCAGTTGGGGCGAGTTTGAAGGCGCAGCCGGGTTCATGCTTTTCGCCGGGCTCGAAACTCCGCCGGTCCCGGTGCTCGCCAGTAGCGAGTTCATGGAGCGCTCTGGTCGCTCCATCGGCGACGTGATGCGGGCGTCGCTGGAGAACGAGGACCTGATTTTAGAGATCGTGGATGTCATCGACTTCATCCCAACGATCGATCCCAACGAGGATCCGTTTGTGGTGGCGGACGTTGATGCCGTCCTGGCGACGGCTAACCGGTTCGGCGTGTTCGGAAACAGCATTCAATACAACGAGCTCTGGATCAGCTCCGCGGATGACGATACGGCGCGTGCCGCCGAGCGCGTTGCCATGCAGATCGATCTCCTGCCGTTTTCGTACTTGCGGATCGTTGACCGGGACTCGGCACTCGGAGAAGTAGCGTCCGATCCACTCGTCCGGGCCGGCTGGCTGGTCTTGCTGGCGCTGGCCTACGCCACAGTGTTGCTTGTGAGCGCGGTCGGTTTCTTGGTCCATTCGCAGGTATCATTCGATGCCCGGAAGAGCGAATTCGCACTGTTGAGGACGATCGGGTTATCGATGCGTCAACTGCTTTCACTCGTGGTACTGGAGCAGGCGCTCGTGCTTGGCGTCGCGATCGGTATCGGCATCTTCATGGGGACCCGACTCGGCGAAACGATGCTGCCGTTCTTGAGCAACTCCGGCGAGGGCGTCCGGGTCGTGCCACCCATCCTTGTGGCAATGGACTGGTCGTCGTTCGGGATCACGTTCGCCCTGCTTGGCGGGGTGATCCTGGTCGTGATGGCCGCGATCCTGATTAACGTTTATCGTGTGTCGATCCAGACCGTGCTCCGGATCGGCGAAAGATGATCTGCCCATGACTTCTGGAACAACCGGCTCTTCGTACATCTCTTGCCGGGACGTGTTCAAGATCTACAAGGTCGCTGACCTTGAGGTCGTGGCTCTGCGCGGCCTTGAGCTGGAGGTTGAACGCGGGGAGGTGATGGCGATCATCGGCGCGTCTGGAAGCGGCAAATCGACGCTGCTAAACGTTCTAGCTGGATACGATGCGCCGTCCGCTGGGCGGGTGTATGTGGGCGACTACGACCTGCTCAACATGAGTTCGAAACAGATCGTGGAATACCGGCGTCGTGAAGTCGGTTTCGTCTGGCAGCAGACATCTCGCAACCTGTTCCCTTATTTGAATTCCTTGGAGAACGTTGAGCTCCCGATGCTCCTGGCGGGCACCGGAGGCAGGGAGCGACGGGATCGGGCGGAAGAACTGCTGAACCTGGTGGGACTGGGCGACAGACTGTCCCACAAACCCGCCCAGCTATCCGGCGGCGAGCAGCAGCGGGTGGCCATCGCCGTCGCTCTCAGCAACCGGCCCGCACTGTTGCTGGCGGATGAACCGACGGGTGAACTGGACACCGAGACGGGGCAGGAAATCCTGGACATGCTATCCACGGTCAACCGGGAGCTCGGCACGACAATCATCGTGGTAACCCATGACCCTGCCGTATCGCAGTCTGTTGGACGCGCAGTCGCCATCCGTGACGGCAAGACGAGCAGCGAGATACGCGGCCGCGTAAATTTTGATCGACAGATCGGTGGCGGGCGCCGTGACGTTGAGGAATTCCAACTGGTGGATTCTTCAGGACGGGTCCAGATACCGCGCGAAATGTTGGACGGCCTCAACATCGAGCGGCTTGTCCAGGTAGACGTTGAAGACGATCGGTTACGGATCCGACCGTCGCCCGAAAACGGTTCCGACGCCGATTCTGGAAGGGGTGGAAGACGATGACGGAAAACGGCGCGACGCAGCCGCTACTGGTCGCCGACCACGTGGGGCGGATGTTCCATCTTGAGGGCGAAGAGGTCCATGCGGTCCGGGACATCAGCATCACGGTCAACCGCGGCCGGTTTGTCGCCATCGTCGGACGCTCCGGCTCTGGCAAAACGACCCTGTTGAACCTGCTGGCCGGCCTCGACACACCGACGTCCGGCCAGGTCAGGTTTGAGGGACGCGACGTTGTGGAGATGGGCGAGAAAGAGATGACGGAGCTGCGACGCCATCGCATCGGCATCGTGTTCCAGTCGTTCGGACTTCTCCCGTTGCTTTCGGCATTTGAAAACGTGGAGTTGCCGCTGCGCATCGCCGGCGTTGGCGCCCGGACCCGCAACGAACGCGCTGCGGAGGTGCTCGACCTCGTCGGGCTGCTGCCTCGGTCACGCCACAGGCCGTTTGAGCTTTCCGGGGGCGAACAGCAACGTGTCGCCATCGCCCGGGCTGTCGTCATGCGGCCGTCCGTGATCCTGGCGGATGAACCGACTGGAGAGCTGGACTCAGCGAACGCTCAGTCGATCTTTGGCCTGTTCAGCCAGATGGCGGGCGCGGAAGAGATGGCGATCGTCACAACCACACATGACCAGACCCTGCTTGACATGGCCGAAGAGGTGTACGAGATAGGAGACGGCCTGCTCCTCGATGGCGACGCTTCCGCTCCGTCTGAACCGGAGGACAGCCCGAACGCTGAAGTGGATTCTCCCCCGGAAACCGTCCGTTCTCCGGTTCCACCGGACCCCGGCGACGACAGCATTTTCCGTAGGCTCGACTAACCTCAGACGTCCATGCCGAGGACGTATGTGGTCGCCGCATTTGGTGAAGGGTCGGTTAACCTTTCGACATGCCTTACGTAACTTCGTCAGGCCGACGTCTTTATTACGAAGTCGCGGGCGAAGGCTTTCCGCTGCTCATGCACCACGGCTTCGCGCAATCAGCGCAGAGCTGGGCCGATGCCGGCTGGGTCGATCTGCTCGCGGCGCGATCACGTGTGATCTCGTTCGACATGCTCGGCCACGGCAGGAGCGACGCGCCGCACGATATCGAGGCGTACCGCATGGATGAACGGCTGATGGACGTGCTGGCGGTGGCGGAGGCCGGGGGCGCGAGGCGGTTTGACATGCTGGGCTTCTCGCTCGGCGGCCGGGTTGCGCTGGGCATGGCGTTCCAGCAACCGAATCGACTAAGGGGGCTGGTCGTGGGCGGGATGCACGCCCGCGCCACCAACCTGACGGCTGACAGCATGAAGAAGCGTACGGCAACGCTCAGGAAAGGCAGCGTTCGCGCGCTCAGGCGGGCGATGGGCCTGAACGGGGCGGGATCTACGAACCTACCCGACCCGGATCCTGAGGCGCTCGCCCTCTCGGACGAAGGTTTGCTCAACTGGCCTGGCGTCGCCGAAGACCTTCCGGCCCTCGACCTGCCCACCCTCATGTTTGTGGGCCAGCATGACCGCATGCAGCCGTGGGTCGAGGAAGACGCGGGGACCAACCCGAACGTGGACTACGTCTGCTGTCCCGATGTGAACCACATCGGAGCGTTTGACCGGAGCGACCTGGCGGGGCCTTTGGTCGTGGATTTCCTGTCCCGCGTTTCGAGCGCAAACGGGGAAGCGACCGCATGAACGGCATTTTGATACTGGTGGGTGGTGGTGAGTTTGAGCAGGAGATGAAGTACGTCGATCGCGTCCTTTTGGACAAGGTGATCGGGCCACCCCGAATCGCAATCCTGCCTACCGCGGCAGGGGGCGACCCGGACGCCGCTCTCAAGCACGCGGAGGCCGGGGCGGCGTATTTCCGCGGTATGGACGCCGAGGTCGAAGTCGTTCCGGTGATTGACCGGGATTCGGCGATGGACGATGGCCTGTCGGCGCGGATTGAGGACGCAAACGTCGTCTACCTGACGGACGGCGACGCCCGATATCTGTACGAGATGCTCCGGTTCAGCAGCGCGTGGACCGCAATCGGCAATGTGATCGAGCTGAACGGCGTGATAGCGGCTTCGGGCGCTGCTGCGTCCGTTTTCGGTGAGCGAGCGCCGGGTTCCGCACTACGCTGGGGGTCGGCGTTCAACATCCTCCCGGGATCGGTCATCGTGCCGGACTACGAGACCGCTTCGACTTACGGGATGCGCGCCAGACGGTTTCGACGCCGAAACCTCGCCTACCTCGGCATCGATCGCCACACTGCGCTGTTCAATCAGGACTTCCGTTTCACCGTCGTCGGCGAAGGTGGGGTCACCGTCTGGAGCAAGCGGCGCCACGAAAAGCGAGAGGATGGCGACCCGCTGGTATGGCCGTAGGCCTTAACCGCGCTGGATACACGAACTTCGGATGTAAAATTCCCCGGCGCCATTTCGCACAACTACCCGGACACGCCTTGGCGGCGCGCCGGGAAATCCAACATTCAGACTCGCACGGGCCGCTCCCGTCATAACGAAGGTCGTTACTAGATGCCCAGGGCCATCGATCCAGACCCCGCTTACAAACGCGCCATGGTTGTCGTGGCGCACGCAGACGACGCCGAATACGGCTGCTCTGGTTCCGTCGCAAAACTGGTCCGTGAGGGGCTGGAGGTCGTGTACGTGCTGTGCACCGACGGTAGCAAGGGCAGTGACGACCCGAAAGACACACAAGAATCGCTGGCCGCCGTTCGTAAAGAAGAACAGATAAAGGCCGGGAAGGTTCTCGGTCTGAAGACGGTCGAATTCCTAGGCTTCCCGGACTCTGAGCTGGAGCCCACGCTGGAGCTACGGAAGTCGATCGCACGTGAGATCAGGCGGCACAAGCCGGACATCCTGATCTGCCAGAATCCAACCAGGAGTTTGGAGATCGCCGGATACGTCGGACACCCGGACCACCAGGCCGCGGGCGAAGCAGCGCTGTCCGCCGTCTACCCGACGGCACGTGACCGGCTGACCTATCCGGATCTGCTGGACGAAGGCTTCGAACCACACAAGGTTCGTGAGGTGTGGGTCATGTTGGGGCCGGAGCGCGGGGACTTCTTCAACGAACTTGAAGAAGAGGACATGGCGAAGGCCGTCGCCGCCCTCAAATCGCACGAAAGCCAGGTGCAGTACCCGGAGGTAGACGCCCGTATGCGCGAATGGCGGGGCCGGGTCGGCGTAAAAGTCGGCGTCCGCTTTGCAGAGGCGTTCAAGGTCTTCACCCTGGGTTAATTCCCCGGGCTAGGTCCTGGGATTAAGCCTGGGCCCGCTCCTGTTCAACCAGCACCCGACGGAGGATCTTTCCTGACGGGTTTTTCGGGATGGCATCGATGAATTCGATCTCCCGAATCTGCTTGAACGTGGCCACACGCTCGGCGATGAAACTCATCAGCTCTTCGCCGTCCACGGACGATCCCGCGGCCCGGACCACGAACGCCTTCGGGATTTCGCCGGACCTTTCATCCGGCTTCCCGATCACGGCGCAATCGGCCACACCGTCATGTTCGAGAAGCAGCCCTTCAAGCTCGGCCGGTGGCACCTGAAAGCCGCTGAACTTGATCAGCTCCTTTTTACGGTCGACGATCCAGAGGTAGCCTTCCGGGTCCATTCGTGCGATGTCGCCGGTACGTAGCCAACCATCGTCGGTGAGTGTCTCCGCGGTCGATTCCGGGTCGTCAAAGTAGCCCTGCATCACCTGCGGACCCCGCATCAACAGTTCACCCTCTTCGCCGGGAGGCAACTCGCGAACGCCCTCCTCCAGGTCGACCACCTTCTGCTCCGTATCGGCGCCTGCAGGACCGACGGACCCCGGGCGTGCCCGATCACTCTCCGCAAAGTCGGCATTTGTGTACGGCGATGTTTCTGTCATTCCATACGCCTGAAGTACGGGAACACCGGTCACGCTCTGGACGCGGGTCTGGAGTTCTGTGGACAGGGGCGCCGCGCCGATGACCATGAAGCGAAGCGCGGACAGGTCGTGGTCCTTCACCCCCGGGTACTGTGCCAGCCCGACGAGTACCGGCGGGACGGTGTAAAGAGCGGTCACGCTGTGCTGGTCAAGCAGCCCGAGGAACTCGTCGATATCGAACCGGCCCATCATCACCTGCGCGTTCCCGATGGCGATGCACGGGTTCATCAGCACGTTCATGCCGTAAATGTGAAACAGCGGCAGATGGACCATCACCACGTCGTCCGGCCGCGGTTCTGCAAACTCGCCCGGCCGTTTCAAGAACTGCTCGACATTAGAGGTCAGGTTGTGGTGCGTCAGCATCACGCCCTTGGACAACCCGGTCGTCCCGCTTGAGTACGGCAGCACGGCGAGATCGTTCATCGGGTCGATCGCGACCTTCGGCGCCTCTGGCGGGACAGCGGCGATCCGCCCCCAGAATGAGCTTGCATCGGTCCCATCGGGATGGATGACGATCACTTCCGGTGGTTCGTCCAAGAGCGGTCTGGCCGCGTCCGCCATCTCCGTCAGGGAGTCGTGCACAATCAGCACTGAGGCTCGGCTGTTGTTGAGTTGATGCGCTATCTCACGCTCGCGGTAGCCCGAGTTGATCGTCGTGACGATGGCCCCGGCCTTTAGCACGCCAACAAATGCAATTTCAAACTCAGCGCAGTTGGGCGCGAGCAACCCGACACGGTCGCCCTTCTTAATTCCCATATCCGCGAGAGCCCCTGAAAGGCGATCGCTGTGGGCGTTCAGTTCGCCGAAGCTAAACCGCCGGTCCCCGTCGATCACCGCAATCTTCGACGGCCACTTGTCCGCCGCATCGATGATGTACTGCTGGACCGGATGTATGGAGTAGGGTTTGAGTGAACTGCGGACGGGTGTATCAATGGTCATAGCGGATCTCTAGCGGGTTCATTTACGGCAGATCCAGTTTCACCGCGATCGCCGCGTTGGCGATGATCGCGAAGTCGCCGCCATCCGGATCAGGCACGTCGATTCCGCCTTTGACGGCGTTGACCGTCACCTGGCCAACGGGAAGGCTGGCCTTGACCGCGTCTTTGTCGACCTGGCCCGGTTCCTGGACGCCGATCGTCACTTCGACGTTCATCTCGGAGGAGTTGATGCCCAGCGCGCGTGTGAACCCGACGGAGCTGTGGTGTAGGGCGTTGTTCACCGCCCGCAGCGCCGCCTTCGTGTAGTCGCCGCCGTGCAGGTCGTTACCGGTCCCCATTTCGAGGATCACGCGTTTCAGTGGCATGGGTGCCCTCCTATGGGAGATCTAACCGCACAACGGCGGCTGCGCTTGCGACAAGGGTTCCGTCGGTGCCTTCGTCGTTGAGGATCTCAAGACCCCCCTCGACAACGTTCACTGTGCCGGTGCCGTGCGGCAGGACCGCCAGGACGGCGTTCCTGTCCACCTGGTCCGGCCGGGTCACACCGATAGTCACCTCGACCCTCATCGAATCGACATCCAGCCCCAGCGCGGCGGCCGTGCCAAGAGAGTTGTGCCACAGGGCGTCTCTTAATGCCCTCACGGCCGCCTTCGTGTAGTCACGGCCCTTGATGTCCGTGCCCATGCCTATCTCAAGCACCACCCGTTTCCAGGCCATACGTGTCCCTCTCTGCGCCGTAACGCGTGATCCTCACGGTTCGAAAACGAGTTAAGCGACGTCTACGTGGTCGCCACCCTCGGTGGTGGTAGCGCCTGCGATCTCACGCAACTGGTTCATGTGGTCCTGCATCGCGGTCTGCATCAACCGCGAGTCAGAGGAGTGCATGATGAACCGCGCACCCAGCTTGATCGCTGTGGCCGACGTCTCGATGGTCTGCTGGTGGATCATCACCGGGATGTCCTTCGCGCTAGACTTGGCGATGATGTCCTTCAGCACGTCGGTGTACTTCTCGTTCGAGTAGTCGTCCGGGATTCCGAGAGACGTGGACATGTCATTCGGACCGATGAATATGCCGTCGATGCCCTCTACTTCCAGGATGTTGTCCAGATTGTTGTGACCCGGGACTGACTCGATGCCGATGATGACGATCGATTCCCTGTGGCGGTTCTCCAGGTACGTTTTCGTCTTGTCGCTCGGGAGGACGCCGTCCGTGACGGCGCGCGTCAGGTACTCACCCTTGAGCGGGTGCCACTTTGCCGTGGCGACAACGGCCTGAACCTCTTCAACCGTCTCGCAGTAGGGCACGAGCACGCCCGCTGCGCCGGCATCTAGGGCCATCGCAACCCACTCAGACTTCGGGATGGGAACTCGAATGATCGGGGTGATCCCAGCCTGCCTGAGGACCATGCAGAGAAGCTGGTTCTCCACGCGGTCACGGGAGCCGTGCTCGGTGTCGATGATCGCGAAGTCCAGCGTGCTGCCGGCCAGCGCCCCGGAGAACCTGATCCCCTGCATCGAGGAGATCATACAGCCGAAAACGTGTCCGCCGCCGCTGAGCGTCTCTTTAAGTTGAACAGCGTCCATTGCGAGGTGTCCCTTTCCTGATATCGATTCTTGTGTGACTCGGGAGGTTGGTTTCGTCCGGTCTTCCGCGGACGTATCTTTCGTTAGCTACAGATAGGCCCTGCGGCGTCCGCACACGATAAACGAACGGCGGAGCTCGCGCGCACCGGCTTTAGCCCACCTGACGCCAGAACGGTTCCCGTTTGCGCATGTTCTCAAGAACAGCTGGATCCCACGGCTCCAGATCGAAACCCTCCGGCTGCGGGGGCCGGCCGACCCATCCGATACGTTCGTGGACGCGGCTGTCCGTGTAGTAGTTCCCGTACACCAGTTCAACAAACTCGCCGAACTGGGCTGGCAGGTTGGTTTCCACGGTCTTGAGGGCGGCGATCTGTCGCTCTTCATCGAGCGCGGCGAATCCGCCCTCAATCCGGGATGCGATATCGAGTGACATGGCGTCCAGCACCGACAACAACCCTGAGCGCAAACGGCCGTAGCGCTGCGACGACCGTTCAAGCTGCTCCGCTAGGCCCAGCCCTCCGGCCCCCGGGAAATCGCCATCTGGCGGGATGACCAGGTCCATTACTCGCTTCAAGACGACCCGATCCACGCTTGTTAACTGTCTATCGGCGGTGGGCATACGCGTCTTTCTGAATTCTCTGAGTTGTTCGGCCGTGGCGGGTTCATCCCTTGAGATCATCCCGCTCGTGTGCGATGTAGTCCGCAGCCCTCAGCGCGATCGCCTGAAGCGTCGGCGTCGGGTTGACTGCGCCCGCCGTCACGAACACGCTGCCGTCGACGATGAACACGTTGTCCGCATCGTGCGCCTGACACCACCCGTCGACCACCGAGCGCTCCGGGTCCTCGCCCATCCGTGCCGTGCCCATCAGGTGCCACCCGCCCGAACGCAACAGCGGATTCGCCATGATCCGGGTCGCGCCGGCTTCTTCCAGTACCTGTGTCGCCGACTTGACCGAGTGATCCAGCAGGCGCTTGGAGTTTTCGCAGAGCCTGTAGTTGATCCGGGGGGCGGGCAGGCCGTTACTGTCCGTGAGCCGCTCATCGAGCGTAACCGTGTTGTGTTCCTCGGGGAGGTCCTCGCCGATGCCAGCCAAAATTACGTTGTGGCCGAAACGCTCCGAGAAATCCTCGTGATGCCCGGCCCCCCATGACACGGGCTCATGCGCCCCGCCGAGTGCCGTCGTCAAAGGGCCGCTGCCGCGATTGAGCTGGTAGGCGTAACCACGAACGAAGTCCCGCCGCAGATCGGTCTCGTAGAACTCCTGCGACATCAGGATATTGCCCATCGGGCCCTTCCACGTTTTCGACAATCCCGGGATGAGCCCGGTCGTGATGGAGTAGGGATGGAACATCAGGTTCTTCCCGACCAGGCCGGTCGAGTTGATAAGCCCGTCCGGGTGGGCATCCGATTTCGACATCAGCAATAGCCGAGGCGTGCCGACCCCGTTGCCTGCCATCACCACGCTCCGGGCCGCTTGGTGGTGGACGTTCCCGGCGCGATCGAAATAGTGTGCTCCGGTAGCCCGTCCATCGTTGCCGACGGTGATCTCTGATACCCGTGAGTAGGTCTTCAACACAGCCCCGAGCCGGATCGCCTCCGGCCAGTAGTTCACATCGGTGCTGGACTTGGCCTTCCTCGTGCAGCCGAAGCCCAGCGGGCCGCAGTAGTTGCAGGCCTCGCGCCCCCCGTAAGGCATTGAGTTCACATAGTTGTCGGAGGGCCACCAGTGCCAGCCGAGTCGCTCAAATGCGGCGGCCATGTGTCGCCCATCTTCGCCGAGCGGAAGGGGCGGCATCGGTCGCGGAGAGCGTGGCGGCATAGCGGGGTCGCCGCTGATCCCGGCGCAGCCCATCATCATGTCGTTCAGATCGTAGTAGGGATCGAGGTCGTCGTAGGTGAAAGGCCAGTCATCGGCCACTTCGTCCAGCGTTTTCACACGGAAATCGGACGGGTGGAACCGGGGCGCGTGCGCAGTCCAGTGGATTGTGCTGCCGCCGACCGCAGAGAACATGAGCGGGGTGATTTCGGACTCGCTGTCGTTGACCGGATAGTCGACCGGGGCCGCCCGCTTGTTGGGATCCCAGTTCCACTCGTGCCGGCCCAGGATCTCCCAGTTCCGGTCCCTCGTCGGGTAGAGCGCGGGATCAACCCAGCGGCCCTGCTCAAGGCAGACCACGGAGAACCCGGCCTGCGCGAGCCGCCATGCGACGACAGCGCCGGACGCCCCGGCACCGACGATCAAAATGTCGACAACATCAGGCGGCAGTAGTCCGTCGACGGCGATTACCGGCTGTTCGTTCTGGTGCAGGGTGGGTTCTTCGGTCATGCAGGGCAGCTCCGCTTTGAATCCCCTGAATTCCCGTTGAAATCTTTGGGGGACTCGACGACTGAAACGGAAACTTATCACGGGTCGCGTGTCAAAGTGGGGCTGGCGCCCACCGACATCCGTCTTCTGGAATCGAATGTCCAGAAGTTACCGAGTATCTGAGCTCCGACAGAGGAGTACCAATTGGCAACGGTGACGGTGACCGGCACCTCAGACAACCAGTACGAGACCCGGATCATGAACGACCGACACGCGTTTGTCGCCGATGAAACGGAGCCGCTCGGGACCGATATCGGTCCGAACCCGTACGAGTTTCTGCTCTCGGCACTCGGTGCGTGCATGCCTATCACGCTCTTCATGTACCCCGCACGGCGAGAGTGGTCGCTGGAATGCGTCCACATCGAGCTGTCGCTTGACCGCGTTCTTGCAGACGATTTCGAACACTACGAAGAAGAGCCCGGGCTGGTGGATGTGAGCGAACGCAAAATACGGCTTGAAGGCCCGCTCGACGATGAGCGACAGGAACGACTTGCCTGTATCGCCACTCGATGCCCGGGCCACGAGACCCTGTCCACCCCAACGGTGATCATGGACGAGAGCGAGTAGAGAGGAGCAACAGATTTCGGCTACCGCAGACCTAGAGCAGGTCGATCTCCGTCGAACCGTCGCCGCCCATCGCCTGTTCCGACCGCTCAAAGCCGCCCACCGCCGGATGAAGACGTAGCGCCTCCCGCGTTGCATCCCTGAGTGCCCCGGTCCCCTTGCCGTGGATGACCCGCACGCTGGTCAAGCCAAGCAATGCTGCCTCGTCCAGGAACGCCACCACCTGCTCGTGAACCTCGATCGCCCGGATGCCCCGGATGTCCAGCTCACGCGTCGGCGCGTCGACCATCGGCGTCGACATCGTGATGCGTGACTCGGAAGAAGCCGTGACGCCCTCGGATGGTGTGACCACCTTCAACTGGGCGATGTTGAGCGTCACCCGAGCGTTCCCGAGTATCAGATTCGCGGAACCGTCCGCGTTCACTTCCGTCACGGTTGCCTGCGCGCCCAGGCCTCGGACCTCCACGACATCGCCCGCTGTGACGGGCCGTGGCGGTGGCGGCGCAGCTTCCGGCTCGATCTTCTCGCTCTCGGCCGGGCGGGTGACTTTGAATCGATCGGCACGTTGCAAAGATCGTCTCACCCGTTCCTGCTCCCGCCGCACCACCGCAAGGTCGCGCTCCTGGCTCGCCTGGCGCTGGATCTGCCTCAGGCTGCTGCGCACATCCTCCGCCTCCCGCTGAAGCTCCGCCCGTGTCTCCTCAACGAGATCGTCCTGTGCCTCGGTGACGGCCCGCACCCGCCGGTCCAAGTCACGTTTCGTCGCTTCCGCCTCCGCGCTGTACGCCTCTGCGGCGGCCATTTGGCCTTCGATATCGGCCCGTTCGCGTTGCAACCGAATCAGCAGTGCCTCGGTCGCAGAGTGTTCCGGAGAGAGGAATAATCGTGCGCGGTCCAGCACGTTTTCGGGCAACCCGAGCCGTTCCGCCACCGCCATCGCGTAGCTGCGGCCGGGAGTGTCCATCGAGACCCGATAGCTCGGCATCATCGTTTCCGGGTTCAGCTCGACGGCGGCGTTCTGCATGCCGGGCGACGCGCCTGCATGCTCCGCCACCGCGCGGTGGTGTGTTGTGACGATGGTCGGGATGCAGTGTTCCACAAGGTGGTCGAGGACAGCGCGCGCCAGCGCCGATCCCTCTTCCGGGTCGGTCCCCGTGCCCAGTTCGTCGAGCAGCACCAGGGAGCGGTCGTCCGCCTCCTCGAGCACGTCCACGACGGCCCCGAGGTGGGACGAGAAGGTCGATACAGACCGTTCGATGCTCTGGGCATCCCCGATGTCAGCGTACACGCCGTTGAACACAGAGATTTCGGTAAGAGGATCGCCCGGGATCTGCATGCCGCACTGGTGCATCAGGACGGCCAACCCGGCCGTCTTGAGAGCAACGGTCTTGCCGCCGGTGTTCGGCCCCGTGATCACAAGCGCCCGGAAGCCCGGTCCGGCCGAAAGGCTGATCGGCACCGCGCTCTCGCCCAGCAACGGGTGTCGTACGTTCATCAGGGTCAGCGCCGTGGCGTCGCCCGCCGGGAGTGTTGTGGCCCGTGAGGCGCGCATCGAATGTGCCAGCCGGGCGCGCGTGAATACCAGATCCAGCCTGCCGGCGGCTTCGATCGCCATCAACGCGTCGCCGGCGCGATCAGATATCAGGCCGGAAAGCCGTCTCAGGACCTTTTCCTCTTCCCGGGTCACCTCGGCCGCGGCCTCCCGCCAGCCGTTGCACAACTCAACGGCGTCGAACGGCTCAACGAACAGCGTCTGACCAGTGTTGGACACGTCGTGCACGATCCCCGGCACTGACGAACGCTGATCTGAACGGACCTCGACCACCAACCGTTCGCCGCGTGTGGCAATTACCGGGGCCTGAATGGCGCCACGGATTTTCGGCCGCGCAATGAAGCGCTCCAGATGGGTTGCGAGCCTGCGGTATTTCTCGCCGACCCCGGACCTGAGCCGTCCGAGGTTTGGCGTGGCTGAATCCTTGATGTTGCCGCGGTCGTCTATGGCCTCGCCAATGCGCTCATCGAGCCATCGCAGGTCCGGGATCATCGCCGCAATCGTGCCGATCATCGGCGTCTCACGCCCCAGCGCGTGTGCGGCCTCCCGCGCCTCCCACAGTGAACGCAGGACGCCTCCGATGCGGCTCAACTCCTCGCCGACGAGCATGCCACCGAGTTCCGCCCTGTCGATATCGGGGCGCGGGTCGATCAGGCCGCCGAGGCCGATGTCACCGGATTCGTCCAGGATGCGTCGTGCCTCGGCCGTTTCCTCCTGGAGCCGTTCGATGTGTTCTTCGTGATCGGAAGGTTCCAGTTTGAGCGCGAGTTCACGCGCCCTGAACATGTGCGCACTGCCGGCGAGCACGTCCAGGAGTTTTGGCCACTCGATCAACTCCCGCGAGCGCTCGGTAAGCGTCTGCTCGGGGGTCGAGTCGGCTGATTCGTCCGCATTTAGAGCTTCGTATTCGGGCATTGACTGGCTATTCTAGTGTTGGAATGCCCTCGGTGAACTCTTACCGATGGTGCGGAGGAAAAGGCCGAGGTCGGACGATGTCAGATTCCATGTCTGCTCAAGGTAAAACCGAGACGATCGCTCATTCGATCCCCGGTGGATCAGAGGCCTACAAGAATCTGGTCGGGCTCTTGGCGCGAGCCGATCTGGAGTATGCCGGTGGATTCGTAGAGGTGGAAGGGCTTCGGATCCATTACTTGGACTACGGCCCCCGGTGATTCCCCTAATATTGCAGGGACAGCGACCTGCCCTGGTTTTGTTCATGCACGGCGCCGGACCGGGATCAGGCAACTGGTACGCGCAGATTGCAGCTTTGCCACGATCACTCCGTCGCGGCCCACCTGCGCGTTTGCATCAGATGTCCGCCGGTTCATGCTCATCCGCGTCCTGAGGCGAACCCAACCGTGTTCTGAGGTTCTCGAAGGACCGGCGGACGCATCGACTCCGGCATCCCCGAACTTCCTCCAAACAGCCGCCCGCCCGGCCGAGTGCCAGACGCCGGTGATAGCTCCCACGATCAGGAAGTCGATCACTGTGTGGCCGTTGGCGATCAAGAAGTGCTTCAGGTTGTTGCCGGCAACCGCTTTGTGAGTGGCGTCCATCGTGGCGAATGCGGCAACACCCAGGATCGCTCCAATCAGCAACCCTTTTTCGATCCCCGGATTGTTCAGTTGCTGCAGGATGTGGGCTACAACGAACATCGTCGCGAACCCTTGCGCGATGGAGATGGCAAACGGCACCGCCTTTGGACCCGGCCTGGCGGTGATCTCTTCCTTCGCTGTCCCGATGGCGTCCATCCACTGGTTGCCAGGCAGGATTGGCGAAAACCAGAGCGCGCCGAACGCCTGGCCTGCGACCACCGTCATAATGATCGCGATGTAATCCAGATCGTCCCGGTTCCACTCCATCCTAATAACAGCCCCACTGGGGCCTAGCCGCCTTGGTACCTGGGTCTGAAGTCCTCCGCTCGGTCCTCTGGCTGGTAGCCCAGGACGTCCGCTGCATGCGAGATGTCCCGTACGCCCCACAGATTGTCGGAGCCCGAGTAAAAAATGTCGAACATCAGGTCGTCAGGCGCATCGAGGCAGCGCTGCACGATCTGCGCCGCGTCCCGGTTGCTGGTCCAGAGCGAAAACGATCGGTTGCCCGGCATGTCGACATCGTTCGGGTTGATGTTGGCGGTCGGGTTCAGCGGTGAGTCTGCCCGGTTTACAGAGCTGAACCGAATGCAGAGCGCCGAGATTCCGTGGACGTCAGAGTAGTAGCGCCCGAGCGCCTCACCCCAGAGCTTGGTGGCGGCGTACAACCCGGATGGCCGAACCGGCCACGTGTGTTTGGCGCGCTCGTACGACGCCGATTCACCCTGGTACGTCCCGCCGATCACCTCGCCCAGGTCGTCTTCCTGTTCGTAGTTCCAGGTCACCTGACCTGTGGAAGCGAAGATGACCCGCTTCACATTGGCCTCGCGTGCCGATTCAAATATGTTGTAGGAGCCGACAAGGTTGGACTCGCGCAGCTGGTCCCACCGATCGCCCGGGCCGCCGTTGGCCCCGAGATGGACCACCGCGTCCTGGCCTTCCAGCGCCTCGCGAACGGCGTCGAAATCGGCGACGTTCCCCTCCGTGATGTCACGCCCGGGTTCACCAACAAGGTCGAACCCCTTCAGCGTATAACGGTCCGGCGAGTCGGCCAGCCGGGTCCAGACGGCCGTACCGATAAGGCCGGTAGCTCCGGTGATGAGGACTTTCATGCGGAACTCCTGTTGTTCCGGAAGGTCTCGATCTTGACGATCTTCGGAGATTTAGGCACGGAGACGGGGCCTAAAGCTCGGACGTTCGTACGGTCAGCTGATCGCTATTCATGAACTTGTCCGTGAAGTCCAGCCCCAGCCCGGGATCGTCCGAGACCGACGCGAAGCCGTTCTCCACCTTCGGCAGCTCTGTCACGATGTTGTTGTACCAGGTGGCGTTGTAGGCCCTTACCGTCTCCTGAATGAAGGTGTTCGTTGCGTTCAGGCTCAGGTGCACGTCCGCCATGAAGGCGATCGGACCGACGCAGTCGTGCGGTGCGATCGGGATGCCGAACGACTCTGACATCGTGGCGATGCGTTTGGCCTCGGAGATTCCCCCGACCCAGCCCAGGTCGAACATGGTGATATCGACCGCCTGCTTCACGAACATCTCCCGGAAGGTCCAGCGCGTGGAGACGCCCTCGCTTGCGATGGTCGGGATATTGGTCGTTTTGCGGAACTGCGCCAGCGCATCCAGATTGTCCATCTGGACGGCGTCCTCAAACCAGAGCGGCTTGAACGGCGTTACCGCCTGGGCAATCTTGATGGCAGAGGGCAGGTTCCACATCTGGTGCATCTCAACGGCAACCTCCATCTGATCGCCCATTGCCTCGTGGATCAGCCGGAACGGCTCCGTGCCCTTCTCGATGTCCTCAAGCGAGATGTGCTGCCCGTTGGTCTTGCTGACGAACTGGTCGAAGGGCCAGATCTTCATCGCCCTGAAGCCCTCCGCATGGAGGCTCTGCGCCAATCCGACCGGGTCTGTCAAAAAGGCGTGCTGGTCCTCGTACGGACCGTCCGGCCGATAGTCCACCGAGCCCGGCTCATAGTGCCCTGCCCGGTTCACGCCGTATGAGTATCCGGCGCAGGTGTTGTACACCTTGATTTTATCCCGGCTGAGACCGCCAAGGACATTGTAAGTAGGCTCGCCGACACGCTTACCGAACAGGTCCCACAGAGCGATGTCGATTGCCGAAAGCGCCCGCATCTCGGCGCCGCGGGAGCGCATGCCGCCCGACATCTTCGCCAGGTTGTGCCAGTGCCAGTCGACTTGGCTGGCGTCCTTGCCGAGAAGGTACTGCGCCGCGTCTGCGTGGATGAAGGCGTGTATGGGCTCCGGCGACCAAGAGGTCTCGCCGATGCCGAACAGCCCGTCGTTCGTGTGGATCTTAATGAACACCAGCTTCGGGTATTCGTCGTGCTGGAAGGTCTCGATCTTGACGATTCTGGGCGATTTCGCCACGTAGCCGTGCCTTTCGTGTGATCTGGAAGTTAGGAGATAGATTAGCGGGTCCCTCTCTCAGCGGAAGAGGGTTGGGGGGGACTGCCCTTCCACTTGACGGAAGGGTGAGGGAGAAGGCTCTTCGTTGGAAACGTTATTTTCGATGCATCAACCGGCCAGATGATCGTTCGTCTTCGGGACGTCCATCCAGCTGACTTCCTCGTCCGCTTTCTCCTGGCCGCACACATCGCAACTGGCCGCCCAGTGGCCCCCAGGCGGCATGGCGATAGCCAACCGCATTGAGAGCTCGCTTCCCTCCGTCGTGATGTGATGCGTCGTCCCGCGCGGCACCCAGACCAGGTCGCCCTTGCTGGCGACAAACGTCTTGCCGCCACTCAACTCCCAGCGGATACGGCCCGCTTGGACGTACCACCACTCGTCAAAATCCTTGTGGAAGTGCGGGCTGTTGCCGCGCCCTTCCGGTTGAGCGAGCAGTGTTGCGATATTGCGTTCGTCGGACACGATGAACTCAAGCCATTCGGCTTCATCGGTGTGTTTTGCTTTCACAGCGTCCAGCGTCGTGTGCAGAACTCCCGGCCAGTCGTGGTTGTCAATGCGAGGTGGGATCGGCCCCTTGACCGTGTCCGAAATCGTCAGTGACCCGGCGGCGATCACGTCGGCGATCCCAAATACATCCGGTGCGTCTGGCGCGTGGTCGCACACTTCACACGGCGAGGAGTAGTGCTCGGCGGGGGGTTGTGATACCGCAAATCGTAAGGACAGACCGTCGCCCACATTTCGAATGTGGTGTACCGATCCGCGCGGAACCCACACCACGTCACCTTCGGTAGCGGTTACTTCTCGGCCGCCGGTGTAGTGCCACTGCAATGTCCCGCGCATCACGATCCACCACTCGTCGAAATCCTTGTGCCAGTGCGGGATGTTGCCCGTGCCGGGGTCGTTTGCGATGAGCGTTCCGTTGTTTCGTTCGTCGTGGATTAGTGAGACGGACCACGGCGCCGGTCCTTTGGCGTCCACAACGTCCTGGATGCGGGTGTGAATCTTCCCCGGCCAGTCATCGTTATCGACCCGGGGCGGTATCGGACCTTCGACGGTATCTGCGATCTTGATTTCGTTCGTGGCCAAAACGTTCTCCCGGGACTCAGCGTTGGGAACGGGCGCACCGCCCGCGGCGAAGCGCATCTTACTCCCAGGACGGTGTCACTGAGTAGCGATGCCGAGTGGCGTTAGTCAGCGCGAGGGCCTTTGTTTATCGATCCCGAATACGTCAGCCGTTGCGCTCCCGCGACCGGATACTAAACTGCCGCCCGGATGGCATACAGCGCGCTCGTATTTCCGATTCTCGTAATGGCGCTCATCACGGTCTGGCGGAGCGCATCCTTGGTGCGCGCCTTCTCGGTTATCTTCATCTGGACATTCGCACTGGTGCTGCTCACCCAGTGGATGGGCGCCTACTCGCCGGAATCGGCGATGGTGAACGGAACGACCGCCGGAACCCTGACCGCTGGGATGTGGTGGCTGCTCCAGAGACGGGTGCGATTGGGTGAAACGGGCGGTACCGGTACCCGACGGCTTCGGTTAGCCCTGCGCCAGTCTTTTAATGCCAGGCTGTTCCAGCCGGTACGAGAGCCACTTCTCCATGTCCTCGAACCCGATCCGGTGGTAGAACTCACGCGTCGGGTTCCAGTCCAGCACCGATAGCTCGAACCGGGCGCATCCCCGCTCTTCTGCGATACGGGCCAGCTCCCGCATCAGGTCCATGCCGAGCCCGTGGCCGCGTGCTGACTCCTCCACGTACAGGTCTTCCAGGTACAACCCCGGTCTGCCCTGCCACGTCGAGTAGTTGTGGAAGAACAGCGCGAATCCGACGGCTGCCCCGTCCAACTCGGCAATCAGCGCCTCAAAGCGCGGGGAATCCTCGAAACCATCCCGCAGCACGTCGGCCTCGGTGAGCTCGACGGTGCTGACCGGTTCCTTCTCGTATACGGCAAGCGATTGCACAAGTCGGACGATCGTCGCCGCATCGCCGGGAACCGCCGGCCGGACGTGTTTATCTGCCATGGGTACCGTCCTCGTTTGGATCAGCCGATGAATGGGATGGTCTGTGGGCCTTCTGGCAGTACGCAAATGGATGCGTCGCTCCCGGCGGCATCGATCACCGACTGGATGTCGTCGATCGTCTCGAAGTGGGCGGCGTTGAGTTGAGATTCAGAGAGACGGTCAGACTTCACAAGGACTCGCGCCCCCATCTGAATCTTTGCCTGGATCTGGACCTGCCACTGATCCGGCTCCGAGTATCCGGACGTCTCGATCATCTCCAGCAGGGATGGCGGGTCAGGTTGCGAAGTGAGGATCGATGAGTAAGAACCGTGGTTCGGGATGCCGTCCCGGCATTCGGCTGCGCACACGATCAATCCCCCGGGCCTGACCACGCGCGCCGCCGCGGACATACCTTTCACTGCCTGGTACAGGTTCTGGTCTAGCGGGTACCCGGAGTTGCTCGTGATCACGAGGTCAAACGGTCGGGCGATCGCCTGCATCGAATCCAGCTTTGCCTGTGCGCAAGCGGCGGCGTGCATGGCGAACAGTTCCCCCGCGTATACGGCCGTCACCTGCTGGTCGCTGTTCAGCAGCACGTCGACGCTGAAGTCAGGTGGCGCGGCGCGGGCGATGGCGCGCACGTCGTCGTGAACCGGGTTGCCCTCGATAACACCCCAGGTAGCGTTCGGATGGCCGATACGGGACGCATCGTGAAGTTTCAGGACGGTGTCTATGCCCGCCAACCCCGGCGCGACCATCTTTGGGCCGCCGCTGAACCCGGCAAAAAAGTGCGGCTCCACAAATCCGGTCGTGATTCGCAGGTCGGCTCCCGTCCATTCACGGTTCAACTTCACCGGCACGCCGTTCCCGATCACCCCGAGATCGTCAAGAGAACTCTCGTCCCGAGCGACGTGATTGACCACCCGGCAGGCGGATGCGATCTCGTCGCCCAGCATGCCCCGCACCTCGTCCTCGGTGTTTGCGCGATGCGTTCCGGTGGCGATCAGGATCGTCACGTCACCCGGGCGTATGACGCCCTCAAGCTCGTCCAGAATCGACCGGACCATCAGCTGCTGGGGCTGAGCTCGCGTCACGTCGCAAATAGAGATGGCGACCCGCTGGTTTTTTCGGGCGATTTCTCTGAGCGGTCCTGAATTGATCGGCGCCCGGGACGCCTTATGCAGGGCGCGTGCTGCATCCGGGAGCGCCGTCCGAAATGTGGGCGTGATGACGGTGCTTCGTTCTTCCGGCAGCTCCAGCGGGAGGCGTCCGTCTCCGTATGCGAGTTCGACTTTCAGGGGCTCGAAATTCCTTACTTTTCCCCGAGAGATCCCGGAATATTGGCCAATGATTCCCGTATTGGAGTGAATCGTACAGGTTGGAAGGCCTGATTGGCCCATTCTTGGGGTTGGCAGAGATGCGTACATGCGTTACATCTTCTGAGGGATCGAGCGTCGTGTGGGGGCAAGGTCGCTTTCGATCCGCGAATTCTGGAGGGAGGCAAGATGCCGTCTGTACCGGGGGCGTACACGCCAGCGACGGAGCTTGTTGAGAAAATTCGTTCGCGCCAGTTTTCACCTGTCGAGGTGGTCGAGGCCACGCTCCGCAGAATCGACGCCTCACAGCCGACCCTGAACGCCTTCATCACGGTCGCACACGATGAAGCGATGGCGGACGCCCGGGCGGCCGAGAAAGCTCTTGTGAACGGTGACGAACTCGGGCCGCTTCACGGCGTTCCTTTTTCGGTCAAGGACCTGATTAACACCCGTGGCGTTCGAACAACGATGGGATCGTTGATCTTTGAACACAATGTTCCGGATACCGATGCCGAGGCGGTAGCGCGGCTGCGTGCCGCCGGGGCGATAATGATCGGCAAGACCACGACGCCTGAATTTGGACACAAGCCGTTCACACGGGCTCCTCTATTTGGCGACACGCCCAACGCCTGGGATAGCGACCGTATCGCAGGCGGCTCCAGCGGGGGCGCTGCGGTGTCCGCCGCCGCCGGACTTGCGCCGCTGAACGTCGGCACCGATGGCGGCGGATCGATACGTATTCCGGCGGCCGCCAACGGCATCGTTGGCATGAAGGCGACCCTCGGTACCATCCCGCACGACGCGGCACCGGACTCTTTTGGCGCAAACATCTACGTCGGCCCCATGACGCGGACGGTCGCCGACACCGCCCTGATGTTGCAGGTGATGGCCGGCCCGCATTCTTCCGACGCCCACTCTCTTGGACGCCGCGCCCGGGACTATGTCAAAGCCGCCGCGTCACCCGGGGGTCTTGAGGGCAAGAAGATTGCATGGCGACCCCTGCTCGGAAACGAAACGATCGATTCAGAGGTGCAGGCGATTACACATGGAGCCGCCCGGGCGTTTGAAGAGGCTGGCGCAACGCTTGTCGAAGTTGACGACGGTTTCGTCACGCCGGAGCCGTTCTGGCGTGTTCTGAGCCAGGCAGCTTGGCGCTCGCGCTTTGGTGATTACGTGGACGAGTGGGGAGATAAAATGACGCCGACCTTCCTGCGTTCAATCACCGAGGCGTCCGACTACTCGGCGGATGAATTGCAGAGAGCGATCTACCAGCGCACACAGCTATTCCGGCAGGTGCAGGGCTGGTTTGACGAGTTCGACCTCGTCCTGACGCCGACCCTCGCCCGGACGGCGCTTGAGTCGGACATGGACCTGTACGACCCGGTGGCCATAGAGGGAGAAGAGGTCGGCATCATCCGGCAAAACTGGTACCCGTATACACACCCCTTCAACCTCACCGGCCACCCGGCGATCACGCTGCCGGCCGGTTTCGCGGGTGACGGTCTGCCCGTAGCGCTCCAGATCGTGGGCCGCTACGCGGACGATGCGGCGGTCATCAGGGCGGCGTCGCTGTTCGAACAGCTTCGCCCGTGGACGGAGCGAACCCCAGAACTGCCAGAAGTGGACGGGAAGAGATGACGGGAGCAAATGGCATATTGCCGGAATTCGAACTTGAAGACCTCGACAACCTTGATCCCGTCAGTTCACGGCAACTACGGACCGTGGGCATCGAGAGCGTTGAGCAACTTCGGCAGACCGGACCGGTTCAGACCTTCATGCTCGTGCCGAACATGTTCCCAAGCGAGACCAGCGTGACGTTCCTGTATGCCGTCCAGGAAGCGCTTCTGGATGTGCCCCTGAACCAGATCACAGAAGAAGAAAAAGAGCGTCTGCGCGATGAAGTTCGTGGCGCCGCGCCGCAGGCGTTAGCACCCGAGAGTGGCGGTTGAAATATTTGGCCGACTACGGGGCCATCAGCCCGAACGACCAACCTCCATCTGCCTCCCGGGAGTAGATGGCCCGTAGGTGCAACCGATCCTCCGGACGACCCTGCCAGAACTCGAACGAATCCGGCGTGAGCCTGTATCCGCCGTACCACTCCGGGCGTGGCACATCGCTGTCGGCGCTTGCCGTAACCTCCGCCTTCGCTTTCGTTAGCGACGCGTGATCCGACACCATCGAACTCTGCGGCGCGGCCAGAATCGCGAGTTGCGTGTTGCGGGGTCGCGATGCCCAGTAAGCGTCCGACTCTTCGGCGGTCGTCTTCGACACTGCGCCCCGCACGCGGACCTGCCGCTCTAACGCCGTCCACAGGAATACCGCTTCCGCTGCGGGATTGGCGTCGATGTCCCGTGCCTTCGGACTCTCGTAATGGGAAAAGAAGGTGATCGAGTCTCCTTCCCGGGCTCGTGCCATCAACGCCCGTGCGGATGGCGTGCCGTCGGGTCCGACGGTCGCGAGCACCATCGCCGCCTGGTTGGACACCCCCGCGTCCGCGGCCTCCGATAGCCAACGGCGTAACTCATCCATGGGATCGGCATCTGGGACCACGAAATCTGGCATTTGAACCTCTGTTGCTGCACTTGTGAGATGACGTATATCTTGCGTCATGAACCGGTCGGCATGAAACTGCGGGTCAGACCCACCGACCGCATCCAGAACCTGAAAAGGAACGTCGTGCGTGGCGAAACTCTCCGGAAAGATCATCGACCCCAGCACCGGCGCAACGGTACAGGCTCGCGTCCAGGTGCTATCGCCAAACGGGATTCAGTTCGCCCCGGCCGACGCCATGTGGAAGGTCGGTACGGGCGAACCATTCTTTTACTCGAACGGTGATTTCTCACTGGAGGTGCCGCGCGGCCAATCGCGGATAACGGTCGAACGAGGTACCGAGTACCGGCCCTGGACCGGGACGGTCTACGCGGACGACATCGGTGGAACGGTGGCGCTGGATATCGAGTTGGAACGCTGGGCGGACCTGCCGGACCGAGGTTGGCACCCCGGAAACACCCACATCCATTACGACGAAAAAGAAGAGAAACCGGACGAACGGCTCGGCTACGACTCCCGGGTTGAAGACCTGCGTATGACGGCGATCTCCATCCTCCGACGCTGGGACCTCAACTACGCCACCAACAAGTACCCGCTCGGCGTCCTGAACGACTACACGGACACGCACCACCACGTGCAAGTCGGCGAGGAGAACCGGCACAACGACAAGGATGGCTGGTCCCGAGGCTACGGCCACGTGATGTTCCTGAACATCCGCAACGTCGTGGACCCGATCTCTCGCGGCGCGCTGATCGACACCTTCGATCCCGACTACCCACCGCTTTCATGGGCCTGCGACGACGCGCGGAGCCAGGATGGACTGGTTATCTGGTGCCACAACGGGCAAGGCATGGAAGCGCCCGTTGCCGCCGCTCTTGGAAAAGTGGATGCGATCAACCTGTTCGACCCCTACTGGAACGACGTCGAGTACGACATCTGGTATCGGATGCTGAACTGCGGGATCAAGATGCCGGCGTCCACCGGATCAGACTGGTTCGTGTGCTCCGCCAACCGCATCTACTCGCAAACAGGCGGGGCGTTTTCATACGACGACTGGCTGGCCGGCATCAAGCGCGGCGAGACCTTCATCACGAACGGCCCGGCCATATCGATGTCCGTGGACGGCGCGCCTCCTGGGAGCACGGTGTCGGTGAGCGCTGGAGACACGACGCATATGCGGGTGGACTGGTCGTCCCACTATGCCGTTGAGACGGTGGAGATCGTCCAGGACGGTGCCGTGATCAAGCGGGTTTCCACCGACGCCTCCAACGCAACCGCCGGGTCTATCGAGACCGATATAGCGGTGAGCGCGGACGGCTGGATCGCCACTCGGCTTGGTTCATCGAAACGGGACTCGTTTGCGCAGGCGCTGTGGGCACACACCTCGGCGGTCTACATCGACGCGGGCGGCGCGAAATCTGACGTGCAGGCGGCATCTGCCGCTCTGTTTGTGCAAGATATCGAGGCGTCGATGGACTGGGTGCGCACGAAGGGACGTTTTTACACCGACGCGCAACGGGCCGATGTGGTGGACCTGTTCGGCCAGGGTCTCGATGTGTACAAGGACCTCGCTAGGTAATCAGGGACATGAAATGCCTTACGACGAAGGCGCAGCGGAGCGAGTCCGCACGGTGCCGGCCGGGCACGCCGGCGTTTCAGAGCAACGTATGTTTGGCGGGCTGGCGTTTTTATGGAACGGCAACGTGGCCTGTGGCGTGCTGGACTACGAGCTGGTCGTTCGGGTCGCCCCGGATGCGTACGATGATGCCTTTGAATGGGGGCATGCACGACTCACCGGGGGGAAGGATCTCGTCGATAGACGAGCGCCGGAAAGTCCAATGTGCTGGCCATCTCCCGGCGGCGAGATCCTTTGTCGCAAGTTCCTCAGGATGACTCGCGGTGCAATGGGCTAGGTGAAGAGAATCAGCGTGATGTGGAAGTAAGGCTTTTTGAACCTCCCTCACCCAGCCCTTCCCCGACGGGAGAGGGAGAATCCACAGTCCCCTCGGTGCTTCGGGGGACAATCAGCACATGGTGAACGCAAGAAAGCACGCTCGTGAGAGCGGGCCTTCTTGCAGATTCAGCTATCAGGCGTCGCTTACTCCACGCCATCTTTCAGCATCCCAAGAGATTCCAGGATGCGACCCGGCTTCATCGGTGACTGCGGGAATCGAATCCCCAGCGCGTCGTGTAGTGCGTTCGCGATCGCGCCCACCGGCGGCGAGATCGAAACCTCGCCGGCCCCGCGCACGCCGAACGGGTGGATCGGGTTCGGGACCTCCACCAGAATCGTTTCTATCTCCGGCAGGTCGAAGGTCGTCGGCATCCGGTAGTCCAAGAACGAAGAGTTCGCCATCCGGCCTTCGCCGGTCAGGAAGTACTCCTCATTCAACGCCCAGCCGATACCCTGAGCGGCGCCGCCCTGTAACTGGCCCTCGGTGTAAGCTGGGTGGATGGCGCCACCGACGTCCTGGACGACGGTGTAGCGGAGGATGTCCGTCTTGCCGGTCTCGGGATCGACCTCAAGGTCCACCAGGTGAGCGCCAAAAGCGCCGCCCGCCTCGGTGACATCCACGCTGCCGGTCACGGACACGGGTCCGCCGGTGCCGTCGATACGGCCTGCAAGCTCTTTGAACGTCATGCTCATCGACTTGAGCTCGGCATCCTGCATGGCCCGGAAAGTGCCGGAGTCATACACGACTTCGGACGAATCGATGTCCCAGATCTTTGACACACGGCTCTTGAGCTCATCAACCATCAACTCGGCGGCCCGGTAAGAGGCCATCCCCGTGGCGTAGGTCGTGCGGCTGCCGCCCGTGTTGTCGGTGAAGCCAACGTTGTTGGTCGATGCGACCGTGGGCCGGATGTCCTCCATCGGAATGCACAGAACCTCTGCCGCCTGCATGGCGATGGAGGCGCGTGATCCGCCGATGTCTACCGAACCCTCGATCAACGACACGACGCCGTCGCTGTTCAGATTGAGCGTGACCACAGACCTCCGGCCACCGTTGCGCCAGAACCCAACCGCGATGCCTCGCCCACGGATCTTTCCGTCCGCCCCGTTCTTTTCTAGGGGTGACTTCCAGTGGTCAGAGTCACGCGACTGCTCAAGTACTTGCGTGATGCCGATGGGACCCCAGATGGGTCCATCGGCGCGTCGTTTGCCCTGTTTTGAAGCATTCTCGATCCTGAACTCGATCGGGTCGTAGCCCCGCTTCTCGCAGATCTCGTCGATCACCGACTCCACGCCGTACGCGACGTGCGTCGAGCCCGGAGCGCGGTACGCAGACGTCTTTGGCTTTGTGACCAGCACGTCGTAACCATCGATGCGGACGTTATCCAGGTCGTAAGCGGCAAAGCAACAGACGGCTCCGGCCGCCACCGGGGAGCCCGGGTATGAGCCGGCCTCATACTTGAGATCGGCCATTGCGGCAACGATCATCCCGTCGTCATCGACGCCGAACTTGATTTTGATAATGGCCGCCGCCGCAGGACCGGTCGCCTCAAAGACGTCGGCCCGGCTCATATATGCCTTGACCGGCCGTCCGCACTTCCGGGACAGGATCGATGCGACGGGCTCCAGGTACACGTTCAGCTTCCCACCGAAACCGCCTCCGATCTCCATCGGGATCACGTGTACATCCGTCTCAGCCAGGTTCAGGATCCCGGCCATCTGGGCACGCACGCCGAAGGCTCCCTGGGTGCTGGTCCAGACGGTCACCCGGTCGTTCTCGTCCCAGAAAGCGGTGCCCGTCTGCGGCTCTATGTAGCCCTGGTGCACCGTCGCCATCTTGAACTCGCGCTCGACCACCAGCGAAGCCCGTCCCATCTCTCCGACCGGGTCACCAAGCTCATGCCGAATGATCGCCGCGATGTTCGTATTATTGACCGATTCACCTAGGTGATTGCCGACGAGGTCCTCGTGCACAAGGGTTGAGCCTGGCGCGATGGCCTGCTCGATCGAAAGCACCGGATCAAGCGGCTCGTATTCGACGTTGATCAACTTGAGTGCTTCATATGCGGCGTTGCGATCGGTCGCAGCGATGGCTGCCACCGGGTGGCCCTTGAACAAAACCTTGTCATGCGCCATCACGCGGTTGGACGACCAGGCCAGAGCCACGTTCCCCTCTTCGCCGACGTCGACCATCCCGGCCGCAGCGGCAGGCATATCCGCTCCCGTGATCACCGCCAGCACGCCCGGCGCTTTCTCCGCCCGGGACGTGTCGATGGATTTAATCAGCGCGTGAACGTGTGGGCTTCGCAGCACAGCGGCGTGCACGAGGCCGTCCAGCTTGACGTCCGCCCCGTAAAGCGCGCGGCCCGTCACCTTGTCCAGACCATCAGGTCGGATAGGACGCGTGCCAACAACTCGGTGGGTGGGCTTGAGAGAATCGGATGTCACCATTCGGTCAAGGGTCCCTTCTCTCGGTCGATTAGGACGACGCTGCTTCTGAGCGCGCTGATCATACGATGTGTCGATTGATTCTATGCGAGATGGCTTGATAAAGTCGGGTTGTCCCGCGCTTATTGCTTGATACCTGATTACGACCGATCAAGATGGCGGTTAAGACGCGGGCACGTCCGTCGTGATGAGGAGATGTTCACACCAGTCCTCCGTGTTGTTGATCAACTGATGTTTGACCCTGGGGGGCACGTAAACGGTGTCGCCCTCTTTTACGTCTCTAATATCGCCGTCCAGCTTCATCTGGCCGCCGCCGCGTATAAAGTAATAGACTTGTTCCTGGTTCTCGTGGCTGTGATACTCGCCCGTCAACCGTCCCTGCATTCGGTGCAGTGTGAACCCGGCCATCCCGGTCATCACTGTGCTAGCGGGATCGACCTCCGGGCGTCCGACGCCCATAAACAATCCCCAGATAATCGCCGTGTCGTAACGGACGTACGGGACCAAGTCTTTCCAGTTCCGGATCAGGGTCGTAGGCGACTCCTGGGCTGGAGCATCAGCGGTGACGAGCACATGCTCGCACCAGTCATCCGAGTTGTTGATGAACTGGTGCATCACCTTCGCAGGGATGTGGACGGCGTCGCCCTCTTCCACGTCGACGATCTGACCGTCCAGCTTCATCTGCCCGCTCCCGCGGATCATGTAGTAGACCTGCTCTCTGTCGGCGTGATCGTGATAATCGCCCGCCTGGCCGCCCTGCATACGATGAAGGGTGAATCCGTCCAGTCCCTGCAGCGGGGCTTCGTCGGCGGTCCTGTCCGGCCAGCCGACGCTCCGGAAGATGGGCCAGATAATCGCGAAATCGTGTCCGATGTACGGGACGACTTCTTTCCAGTTTCGGATCAAGGTCATCAATCACTCCTCATGTGCCGACCGCTCGACTCCTGATCGGGAGCCGAGGCGCCGGGCGGAAGTGTAGCGTTAACCGAAGCGTCCCGTGATGTAGCCCTCAGTGCGGGAGTCGTGCGGGGTGCTGAACAGCACACGCGTTTCCGCGTACTCGATCAGCGTCCCCTGGCGTCGCTCGTCGGTCCACATCTGCGCCGTGTAGTCAGAAACGCGACCCGCCTGCTGCATGTTGTGCGTCACGATCACTATCGTGTACTGCTCTCGCAGCTCCCGGATAAGGTCTTCGATGGACAGCGTTGAGATCGGGTCGAGGGCCGAAGCCGGCTCATCCATGAGCAGGATTTCGGGCTCCACCGCAAGTGCCCGGGCGATGCACAATCGTTGCTGTTGACCGCCGGAAAGGCCGAAAGCGTTGTCGTCCAACCGGTCCTTCACCTCATCCCACAGCGCGGCTTGGCTGAGGGCCTGCTCAACGACCTCGTCAAGGTCACGTTTCAGGCCGTTTATCTTGACGCCAAAGATCACGTTTTCGTAGATGGACTTCGGGAACGGATTCGGCCTCTGAAACACCATCCCAATCCGGAAGCGGACCTCGGTGGGGTCGACCCCCGCGGCGTACAGGTCCTGGCCGTCAAATATCACGCTGCCTTCCACGCGCCCCCCGGGTATCAGCTCGTTCATCCGGTTCAACGATCGCAACAGCGTGCTCTTGCCGCAACCGGACGGTCCGATGATCGCCGTGACCTTGTTGCGCGGGAACTGCAAGTCGGTGTCGTAGAGCGCGAGGGTCTCTCCGTAATGAACACGCAGGCCTTGCGTCTCGAGCGCGACCTCCGCTGCGTCGAATCGTTCCACGTAGCGCTCACCGAGGTTGGTCGTGAGCTCCTCGGCGGTCAGGCCGGCCGGACCAACGGACGAAGAAAGGACAGAGTGGTCTGATTCAGGATTCGATGCTATGACGGCGACCCCGTTCGATAGTTTCTATTGCCCGTCATCTGTATGCAGGACACAGCTTAGTACCTCTTCTGGTAGCGGTTGCGGATCCAGATAGCGACGGAGTTCAACGACAGCAGCACGGCGAGAAGGACGATGATCCCTGCAGATGCGACCGCCTGGAACCCGGGCTGCGGCAGCGAAACCCAGTTGAAGATCTGTACCGGGAGCACCGTGAACCGGTCGTCCGGAGACGTCGGGATGAAGGTCAGGAACACGAGGGAGCTGATCATCAGCATCGGGGCAGCCTCACCCACGGCCCGTGAGAGTGCCAGGATGATGCCGCTCATGATCCCCGGGATGGCCTGCGGAAGCACCACAATCTTGACCACCTGCCAGCGGTTTGCGCCGAGCGCGAACGCGGCGTCACGGAACTCGCCTGGAACGGCCTTGATCGCCTCCTGGGACACGATGATGACGATCGGCAGGATAAGCAACGTCATCGTCAACGACCCGGCGAGGACGGACCGGTCCAGAGCAAACGCCTGGACGAAAAGCGCCAACCCAAGCATTCCGTAGATGATCGAGGGCACGCCGGCCAGGTTTGCGATGTTGAGTTGCACCAGCCGGGTGGCCCAGTGGTCCGGGGCGAACTCCTCCAGGAAGATGGCGGTTCCGACCCCGATGGGGATGGAGAACGCGGCGGTGCCGACCGTTATCCAGATCGTGCCGAACAATGCTGCCCGGATCCCTGATTCCTCTGCGTACCGGGACGGGTAGCTGTTGATGAAGCTGAAGTCCAGCGTGCCGATTCCATCCGTAAGCACATCGACGACCAGCGTTGCAAGGCCCAGGATCCCGATGGCGACCGAGGCGAAGAAGAGCAGAAAGAAGAACCTGTCACGCCAGCGCCGCCAGGCCGAACGGATCGGGGCGAATCCAGAACCGTGTTTCACATCGGATTCATCCGTGCGCGTGACGTCGGCGGCTCCTGGGGGCGCCACCTGACGATCCATCAGTACCTCTCCGTGTACCGACGAACGATCCAGCGTCCGACGATGTTCATGGCAAGGGTCATGATGAACAGGACGAGTCCGACAGCGAAGATCGTCTTGAAGACGAGCGTCCCCTGCGGGGTCTCACCGAGTGACACCTGGACGAGGTAAGCGGTCATCGTCTGGATGCTTTCAAGCGGGTTGATCGTGAGATTTGGTGTGGCACCCGCGGCGATGGTCACGATCAGCGTCTCGCCGATGGCCCTTGAGAGCGCCAGGATGAATGACGCCACGATCCCCGGCAGGGCCGTCGGTACGACGATCTTGGTAGCGACCTCAAAGCGGGTGGCGCCAAGCGCATAGGCGGCGTCACGCAACTCGCGCGGTACGGCGACCATCGCATCTTCGCTCAAAGTCGACACCATCGGCATGATCATCAACCCCATGACGATCCCGGCGCTCAGGACGTTGAAGATGACCGGGATCGGCAGGAACGACTGCAGTAGCGGGGTCATGAACGAGAGCGCGAAGAAGCCATAAACGACGGTGGGGATTCCGGCCAGTACCTCGAGCACCGGTTTGATGATCCGGCGCACTCGGTCCGGGGCATACTCGGACAGATAGATGGCGGCGCCGAGACCCAGCGTTAGCGCCACGATCCCGGCGATCCCGGCGGCGAGCAGGGTGCCGGCGATGAGCGGCATCACGCCGAACGACTGCGGCTCGAACAGCGGAGCCCACTTCGTCCCGGTAATGAACTCCCAGATGGAGATGTTCTGGAAGAACCCGAAACTTTCTCTGAGCAGGGTGAATATGATGCCGGCGGTCGTGAGCACGGAGACGAGCGTGGCGGCCACGAGCAATCCCAGGACTACACGCTGCTCGGCGCGAACCCATAACCTGGCCTGCCGGCGGCCCTCGACCGACGCCACGAAATCAGAGCGCTCTCTATCCGCCCGGTTTAGAGAAACCACAGCCGCTCCTTCATCCCGCTGCCTCCATCGACGCGTTCAGGATGGCCCTGCCCTCGTCGTACAGCGTTTCGGGAAGCGGCACGTATCCAACTTCCTGAATCAGCGCGGTGGCGTTGTCCAGGTAGAAGTTCAAGAATTCCACCACCTCCACTCGCTCAAGCGCAGCCACGTTGACGTAGATGAACATCGGCCGGGACAACGGTGCATAAGTGCCGTCATTGATCGTTTGCACGGACGGGTAGATGCACCCGGACCCGGAATCAACGGCGATTAACTTCAACTTGTCAGGACTGGAGGAGTAAAAAGCGAATCCGAAGTAACCGAGCGCGTTCTTGTCGCCGGCGACGCCCCGGATTAAGACATTGTCGTCTGCGCTGGCCGAGTAGTCGGAACGACTGGCGTCTTCCTGCTGGACGATCGCCTCCGTGAAGTAGTCGAAAGTACCCGAGTCGGTGTCAGGTCCATAGAGGCGGAAACTGGAGTCCGGCAGCCCACCCCGCACCTCGCTCCAGCGGTTCAGATCACTTCCGGGCTTCCAAATGGCCAGCAGCTCATCCGTGGTCAAACAGGTCAGGAAGTCATTCGAGGGATTGGCGATTACGGACAACCCGTCAAACCCGATGCTAAGTTCGATGAATTCGATTTCGTGTTCTGCCGCCAGATCGATCTCGATCGGTTTGATTGGTCGTGAAGCGTTGGATATGTGCGTCTCGCCGACCACGAAGCGCTTGAAGCCGCCACCGGTTCCCGATACCCCTACAGGCACCTGCACGTCCGGGTGGAGCTTACGGAACTCTTCTGCGACGGCCTGGGTGATAGGGAACACCGTGCTGGACCCATCGATCTCGATGGTCCCTGCCAGCGTGGAGTCGGTCGCCAGAGGACTCGTGCCGGGCTCGTTCATCCCAAGCACCACGATCCCCGCAATCAGGGCGATCCCAAGAGCAAACGCCACGTAACGGGTCGACAAGCTTCACCGGATCCGAGGTGGAGGTTTGTTCGGCGGGACTCACGGCTTCCCGGTCCCCCGATTCATCAGAGCGGTTCTTCGCCAGTCTCCGCGCGCAGGTTTATCGCTGTGCGGAGGATTCTGTTAAACGATTGTTAAACCGGAGTGGAGTTCAAGCGATGTCCTCGTTTGCGGGACCCTCTGACCGCGTGTCTGGGTCGATCTCAAAACCCTTCGTCAGCGGGAACGTCACCGTGAATGTCGATCCGCGTCCCGACGCGCTCTCCACGCTGACGTCGCCGCCGTGCGCCTGCGCTATGTGCTTGACGATCGCCAGCCCGATACCCGTCCCGCCGTCGCTGCGTGACGCGTCAGCCTTGTAGAAACGTTCAAACACATGTGGGATGTACTCGGCCTCTATGCCTCGGCCGTTATCCGTTACCGAGAGTTCGACGCCCTCCGGCGTTCTGCTGGCGGCCACGCTCACTTCGGCGCCCTCGTCGGAGGCATAAATGGCGTTGGACAACAGGTTGCTCACCACCTGGCTGGCCATGGACCGATCTGCGGTTATGGCAGGCAGCTCATCTGTCGAATCTGAGCTGAGCGCAATCCCGGCCCGCTCCGCGACCGGCCGCAGGCGATCCACTTCCTCCATCACGACATCGTGCAGGCTGATCGGGGCGAGGTGCATTGGCGCCTGGCCCGTCTCAAGCCGGGACAACTCGAGCATCTCGGTGATGATGTCTTCCATCCGGAGCACGTTGTCGTTGATCCGATCCAGGAAGTCGTACGCCGCATCCGGATCGGTAAGCGCGCCCAGTTGCAGGGTTTCGGCGGATGCCCGTATCGCCGCAAGTGGTGTCCTGAGCTCGTGCGAAGCGTTCGTAACGAACTCGGTGCGCGTCACGTCTACGCGGCGCAGTTCGGTCAGATCGGTCAGGAGCACTAGCGCCCGGCTCATGGTTCGCGCCGGTTCATCCACTAGCGCCTCCCCGGTGAGTGGTACCGCCGCGACGTTCAGGAGCCTCCTAGACCCGAGTAGCTCCACTTGGCCATGCGCCGGAGTGCGTTCATGCACGCAGTCCGTTACAACTCGGAGAACCTCATGGTCTCGGTTCAGCGTCACCATGCGATCGCCCGCCCGGAACTCCGGGGGCGCGTCCAGCATAGCGATCGCCGCCGGGTTAACCAGTTCGACGATGCCGTCTTCGTCCACCACGAGCACCCCATCGGTCATGGTGTTGAGAATGGACGACAGACGGATCCGCTCAGAACCTCCCTCCTCCAACGCCGAACGGAGTCTGTCGATGAGATGGTTGAGAGATTCAGAGGCGTCTGCCACGTCGGACGGACCGCCGATGCCCGTACGTACTGTGTAGTCTCCGTCTACAGCGCGCCTGCCTGCCGCCGTCAGGCGTGCCACGCCGTCGACAAGCCGTCCGGATAACACCCATGACACGGCGAACCCGAGCAGGGACACGATCACGACGGCGGTTATCACCGGCGAGTTGCCGGTCGCGGCGCCAACCGCCGTCAAACCGATCAGTACAGCGCCGGCAGCGGTCAGCCCGGCCGAAACCAGTGCGATACGTACCCTGAGGGTTAGTGATTTCATATCGTGACGGCTCTCCAGGCCGACGGGTTCGGGCGGAACATGGCGATCATGGCTCGAACCTGTAGCCGACACCGCGGGAGGTGACCAGCCGCGTTGGATGGGACGGCTCGCGCTCGATCTTCATCCTCAACCACCGGATGTGAACGTCTACGGTCCTGGAATTGCCGAGATAGTCGTAGCCCCATACATCGGAAAGCAAAGTGTCGCGCGTGAACGGGCGGCCGGGCCGGGACGCCAGGTAGGCGAGCAGATCAAACTCCCGGAGCCGCAGCTCAACTTGCTCCCCGTCGACGGACACCTGCCTCTTGCCGATGTCTATCGTCAGGCTGTCGAACTCCAAGATTTCTTGCTCATCCAGGTGTGCCGCCGCAGAGCGGTCCATCTCGATACGCCTCAGCGTGGAGGCGACCCGCGCAAGTAACTCGCGCATGCTGAACGGTTTCGTGATGTAATCGTCCGCGCCTACCTCTAGCCCGACCACGCGATCGAGCTCCGTATCTCGCGCCGTAAGCATCAGGATCGGCACCACGGACCCGCCTTGCCTGAGGGATCGACAGACATCTAGGCCGCTCATTCCCGGCAACATCAAGTCAAGTAACACGAGCTCTACCCCGGAGTCGCGGGCGATCTCCAGCCCGGCGATACCCTCCTCGGCCGTTTCGATCTCGTACCCCTCCGATACCAGGTTGTAGCGGAGCGCTTCACGGAGGGTTGGGTCATCCTCGATGACCACGATCCTGCGGTTTGGTGTCGTCATGGGTTTGGGATTGTCGATCATGGCCAGGATGCGGCGACCGGTTTTCGTCGGATTGCGGAACTATCTGTAAGTCGCCGTTTCTTCGAACGGATACAGTGGCGTTCTGCGATGAGCATAGTCGAACGTGTTCAAATTCGCAGAGGTGGCTCCGGGCGAGTTTACGAGGATCAACTCGGCGGCTATCGGCTCGTACGCCGGGCGCGGAGATATGACGCCCTTTGCCACCACGATCTCGAACTCTTCCGGGCGTACGCCGACCGAGTAGTACTGCTCGATGCTCACGTTGCCGATGCTTGTCGAGACGAGAAGGAGCGTCGGGCCGGAGTCACACTCGATGACGGCGCAGCGACCCTGATCGTAGAAGGTCCAGCCCGCGTGCAGCGCACGGCTGTCTTCAAACGCGCCGCTCGAGAGGACCTTCACCGTCGCCTTGATGGCGACCGGGTTTCCGTGCAGTTCGTCGGTCTTACCGCCTACCCAGATATCGACGGCCCCGCCGACTCCTGCGGCGTCGCACGCGGCCACCGCCTCCGGGTCACGGAGCGTCTGGAGAAAGCTGTCCGCTCCTTGCCTCAATGCTTCCGCGAGGATTACCGTGGAGTCGCCAGAACTGCCGGCGCCGATGTTGTCGCCGGCATCGAGCAACACCACCGGCCGCGCATCCGCCGCAAAGGCGTGGCGGACGGCCTCCTCCGGGGTTAGTCCTACCTCCTCGACGAACTCGGCCCGCCGGTCCCATGCGCGTCCCGCCATCCATCGGACAAGGCGCCTCGCTTCCTCTTCCGACGATTCATGCAGCACATAGCACGCGAACCCCATCTCATCCACATCTGACCAGGGATAGCCCTGCCCGACACTTGCGTGGAGAACACCGGGCCGCTTCTGCACCTCCAGGAGGTCGTCGATGATGCCCCTCATGGGGTGATCGTTCGTGTTCTGGTGCATGATGCCGATCACCATCGGCGGCATCTCAAGGGCATGTACCGGGCTGATATCTCCGGAGATCAAGCGCATCAACAGATCGCATGCCTCGTGCGCCCTCGGGACGGCGTCCAGGTGCGGGTTCGTGTGATAAATGACCAGCGCGTCGGTCTCATCAGCCATCTGGTGTGACACGTTGGCATGAAGGTCCAGGGTCATCACCACCGGCACGTTCGGCCCGACCGTCCGCCGGGTCCGCCGGGCGATCTCGCCGTCCATGTCCGGGTAATGCTCCGAGACCGCGGCCCCCATCTGGTTGAGCAGTACGCCGTCCCAGGGACCTTCGTTTCGCAAGACACCCAGCGCCTCTTCCACGAGCTGATCGAATGCACCCGCGCTGATCGTCCCGCCGGGGTCGGTCGCCGCGAACAGGATCGGGACCAGATCAAACCCGAGCCTGTCCGCTGATTCAAAATAGCCAGAGAAGACGGTCTTCGCTCCCCGATGCATTTCCTCGATGCGTGGCCCGCGCTGAATCCCTTCGCGCTGGAGACCAGAGCGTTGGAAAGACTCAAACGTGGTCTTGCGCGACGAGAACGAGTTTGTTTCGTGATGGATCCCGAAGGCAGCGATGCGTGTCATGAAGGGAGAGCATAGCCGGGCGCGGCCTGGTATGTCAGAAATGAGTGCAAGTCAGGCGAAACGACGAGGCGATCGTTCCAATCTGGCTCACAACGGGCTGTGGCCTGCTTGGAGGCACACAAAGCCCCTCGGTGTGTTTTTCCGTATGTCATGCACGTCTAACGCCCGACTCCTTATCGTCAAAGTGGGACGAAAATCGAAGAACAACCTCTTTTGATAACCGTCTTGAGACCCTCGATACGCGGGTTTCGAGTCAGAAATCCCACATGCCGGAATCACTGGAAACCATTGTCAGCGCAGCCGAAGCCACATGGTGGAGGGCGGATACAGCGCGCTCCGTCACGGCGCAGACCCGAGCCGGCGCGGGCATTCAAGACATCGCCAATCGCTAGGTCCCGGTCTATGCAGAAGATCTATTGAAGCTCGCCCAGCGCAACCTCGCGCTGGCCGACACCGAGCCGACGCTTCAAGGCGTGCTTCAGCGGCGCGAGAAGGCGGTCGCGGTGATAGCGCGAAACGCCGTTCGCCGCAGTGACCGACCATCTCTGGGGTCTCTACTACGCCGGGATCGCGACCTGAGGCTGCTGGGACGCTGCGTAAGCGCGCCGCCGACCCTCAGGTCCGATTTTCATTCTCGTAATGGTTGGCCGGTAATGGCTGGTCGGTTTTAGCTGTTGTAACCGGAAAACTGTGCGACTTTGCGCGGCGAGATGATGTCCCGCACGCCGGGGTTGACGCCGGCCATCGACCATTCACCCCTGAGCATGCTCGCCGCGTTCTGACCCGCACGGATTCGGGACAGCGTTGCCGATCGGGTCGATCCTCCCGCCGCGTGCGGGGTCGTGACCACGTTTGACATCGTTCTGAGCGGGTTGTCCGCCGGGGTTGGTTCGGTCGCGAACACGTCGAGCCCTGCTCCGGCGATCTCGCCGGTGTGAAGCGCACTGATCAGGGCGTCCTCGTCCTGCACCTTGCCCCGGCAGGTGTTGACGAAGAAAGCGGTGCTTTTCATCGCCTTGAACTCGGCCTGCCCAAATAGCTTGTCGGTCTGTTTGTTGTGCGGGACGTGGACCGTTACGTAGTCCACCTGCCGAAGCAACTCGATCAGGCTGTGGGCCTGCTCAACGTTGTGCTCCTTGGCGACCCAGGGCGCCACCCACGGGTCGTACACGACCGTGCGCATGCGCCAGCCAGACATCTTCCGGTTAACGGCCCTGCCGATGTTGCCGAATCCGACGATGCCCAGCGTGGCCTCATCGATCGGGGTACGGCGGGCGAGCATCGCCGGGTCGGTCCAGTTGCCTTCGGTCATGTAGCGGTCCGAGAACGTGATCTGTCGGGCGACATCCAGGATCAGTGCGCAGGCCTGGTCTGAAACCTCTTCCGCACACATGCCGGCGCCGTTTGCCACCATGATCCCGTGCTCAGTCGCAGAATCGACGTCCATGTGATCGAATCCGTGGGAGTACACGATTACGCCTGCGCCCTGTTCCATTTCACGCAACACCGGGTCCTGCATGGCGTAGCCGCGAGCGAGCACTACGTCGGCGTCTTTGACGGCTTCGATGGCCTCGCCCTCGCTGTCCGGGTTGACCTGGATGATCTCAACATCCATCCCCTCAAGCTCGGCGCGCTCATACGTAAGCGGGTCGTCTTCGGGACCCAGGAAGACTACTTTTTGCTTTGTGTCTCGGGTAACCATATTTACGGTCTTCCTTTCTGGGGCTCGCCAGTGGATTTTGGAAGGATGGGTCGGTACGTCATGTTGCGCTCGACCAGATAAAGGTTCAAGGTCGGCCGGATCAAGTGGCGGTGACGATGTTGATGGCTTCCTCGCCCTCAAGCATCCGTTTGATATTGGCGAACGCAAACTCCGCCCGACGCGGGAAGCTTTCACGGGTAGGGCCAGCGACATGGCCGCTGACCACGATGTTGTCCAGTTCAAAGAGCGGGTTATCGCCGGCGGCTGGTTCCACCTCAAACACGTCGATACCAGCGCCCCAGATCTTGCGCGCCTTCAACGTTTCCAGAAGCGCCGCCTGGTCCACCGTCGGACCCCGGCTCGTGTTGATCAGGATGGCCGACTCCTTCATCAGGGCAAGCTCGCGGGTGCTGATGAAGTGGCGGGTCGAATCCAGGAGCGGTACGTGGATCGTGACGATGTCGGACTCGGACAGGATCTCGTCCAGGGATGCCGGTTTGGCGCCGTACTGTTTTTCAAGCTCCGGCTTCGCGAGCACGTCGTTGTACAGGATGTTGCAGTTGAAACCCTGTAACAGTCGCATCACGGTGGAACCGATGTACCCGGCCCCGACGATGCCGACCGTCTTCCCGAGGATCTCAAAGGTTTCCATGCCCCTTGCGCGCGGCGGGATCCAGTCGCCCTTCCGGACCGAAATATCGACCCATGTCAGGTGGCGGTACAGCGCCAGGGTGAGGGCGATGAACTGCTCCGCCACGCCCTCCGCGTTGGTCCCGCTGGCGGTCGCTACCGGCATCCCGAGTTCACCGGTTAGCTGCATGTCCACGCCGTCGTATCCGGCCGACCCGAGCTGGTAAAGCCGGACGTTCTTCGCCGCCCGCAGCACGGCCTCTTTTGGCTTTGCTCCGAATACGATCATCGCGTCGGCGTCCTTGACCAGGTCGATCTGTTCCCGTTCGGAGGACACGGAGGCATCCATCATTGTCACGTCCCATCCGACGGGGAAGAAATCGCGAGAGATGGTGGCCATCGGGCTTTCCGGCGGGATGAAGTAAGCGACCTTAGGCATTAGTGAGGATTTCTCCGGATACTGGCGGTGGTTTTCGGCGAAAGGCCGACGTTTTGTAGCGGCGGTATTCTAGCAAGCCGCGTGAGGCCGGTGTATCCAGATCGTGTCCAAACGGGCTGTAGGATTGTCCGGTCGCAATTTCGACCCCGATTCCGGTCAGCTAAAAAAGGATCATTCCGCACCATGGATCGTGACCAACTTACGGCGATCGGCCTCACCTACCTGGCGGGCCTGGGGGCCATACCGGCGACCTCGTACTACGAGAAGCCGGTGGCGGACTACATCCTGGCTCAGTGCGCAGACATTGGCGTCGAGACGCAGGTTGATCGATACGGCAACATCCTTGCGACCAGGCCGCGAACGGACGATTCGGCAGACGACGTAGCGTTCGTTGCGCATATGGATCACCCGGGATACGAGGCGATCTCGGCGGAGGACGATGGCGTGCATGGCCACGGATTGGGAGGGCTGCCGCCGCAGGCGTACGACTCCGGGGTCGCCGTGACGTTCATTGGGCCGGTCGGCGAGCGGGAACCCGGGCTGGTCATGGGCCGTGCCGGCGCGCGCGATGGCAACAACCTGATCTTTGAAGTCCCGCGTGACAGGCTTGGTCCCTTGCCGTGCGCCGTCGTCCTGGATCTGCCGGATTTTGATTACGACGTGCAGAGTCAGCTTATTCGGATGCGGGCGGCGGACGACCTCGCCGGTTGCGCCAGCATCCTGGCGGTCTTGCGATCCGCCGTGGAAGAGCCGACCCCGGGGGCGGTGTACGGCCTGTTCACGCGTGCGGAAGAGGTCGGGTTGGTCGGCGCACGGCTGGCGGCTGCGGACGGTCTCTTGCCTACCGGGACAAACGTCGTGTCGGTCGAGACAAGCAGCATCCTCCCCGGCGCGGAGATGGGCGTCGGCCCGGTGGTGCGCACCGGTGACCGAATGACCACCTTTGGTTTTGAGGCGGAGGAATACTTGGCGGCGGCGATCAAGACCATCGGGGACTCGCCAGTCCAGCGGCAGTTGATGCAGGCCGGGACATGTGAGGGCACGGCCTTCGCACGCAACGGCTATCCGACGACCGGGCTGGCCTATCCACTCGGCGCATGGCACAACAACGGACCAGATGACACGATCAGGCCTGAGTTCATCCACCACGACGATTTCGCTACGGGCATCGCGCTGCTCGCCGCGGCGGCAGCACTGGCGGGGACGAACCCTAGTTCTGCTGCCGGGGCCCTAATCAAGGCACGGCCGCAAGAGGAGGAGCGCAGGCTCATCGACTCGGCCGGCTGATCGTGAAACAGGCGCTTCTCCGGGCTCGGATGGTGTGTGGCGTGCAGCCTCGTACAATGACTCCTCGCAATCCCAACAATCCGCAAATCACGACGATAAGGACCGACGCATGGCTGAAGTTTCCGGTAGCTACCTGATCGCCCGGACGCTCAAAGAAGAGGGTGTGGAAGCGCTCTTTTTCCTGATGGGCGGTCCGAACTACGAGATCGTCAACTACTCGGAAGACTTCGGAATACGCACCATCGACTTCCGGCATGAGCAGGCGGCGGCGATGGCGGCGCACGGCTACGCACGCGTGACCGGCAAGCCCGGCGTGACCACGGCGGCGTCCGGCCCAGGCACGCTCAACCTGCTGACCGGCCAGTACACCGCCTACATCGACAACGCTCCGATGATTACCCTGGGCGGCGCCGGCCCGTATCACGACTGGGGCAAGGACGGCTTCCAGGAGCTGGACCAGGCGGCGATCTTTGAAGAGGTCTCCAAGGCGACGATGCGGGTGACCGACGCCGCCCGTTACCCGGAACAGATCTCAACAGCCTTCAGGATCGCAACCACAGGCCGACCGGGACCGGTTTACGTGGACTGTGCCGAGGACATCCTTTACACGAAGGTCGAAGAATCAGACGCAGCCGTCGCCAGCCGGCCGGAGTCGCTCTCGCGCTCCGGCGCGGACCCAGTGTCGGTGAAGGCCGCTGCCGACACGCTTCGGAAGGCCAAGAAGCCGTTGATATTCGCCGGCGGCGGCGTGTTCTTTGGCAAGGCGTGGGACGAGCTGCGACAGCTGGTCGAGAGCGCTGGCATTCCGTTCTACACGTCGCCCATCTCCCGTGGCCTGATCGAGGACGACCACGAACTGTCGTTCCTGGCTGCACGCAGCACGGCGCTTCGTGAGGCGGATGTGGTGCTGATTGTCGGCACGCGGCTCAACTGGATGATGACCTTTGGAGGGCGCATCGGCCCGGACGCGAAGCTGATCCAAATCGATATCGAACAGTCGGAGATTGGTCATAATCGGTCCGTAGAGATCGGGCTGGCCGGCGACTGCAAGGTCGTGCTCCAGCAACTGATCGACTCCGGCATCGACTCAAGCGGCGCGTCCGCCCGTAAAGAGTGGAGCGACTACCTGGATGAACAGAACGAAGTCCGGCTCTTACGCGCACAGCCCAACCTGAACACGGATCAGGTGCCGATCCACCCGCTGCGGCTCTGCAATGAGATCGACAAGTTCCTGGATCGCGATGCCATCGTGACCGTGGACGGCAACGAGATACTTCACTACGGCCGGCAGTCGATCAACACCTACTACCCGGGGCACCGCATCAACTCCGGCCCGAGCGGCTGCATGGGCGTCGGGCTGCCTTACGCCATCGGCGCAAAGGTGGCGAAACCGGACGTGCAGGTCCTGTCACTGCACGGCGACGGCTCGCTCGGTATGAACATGATGGATTTCGACACAGCGGTCCGGCACAACCTGCCGATCGTGGTTGTGGTCAGCAACAACGAGGGCTGGACGGCACGGGTCGAAGGCATCCGGAAGCCGGGCCGAGAGCTGGGCTTCACCCGTTTCGACCTGGTGGCCCAGGGACTTGGGGGCCACGGTGAACTGGTAGAGGAGCCTGACCAGATAACCCCGGCGCTTGAGCGAGCCTTTGCTTCTGGAAAGCCGGCGCTTATCAACGTGCGGGTGGACCCGACGGCACGAGCCATCTCCCGTTTCGTCGGCTCCAAGATGGAGTAGGGGCGGGGATTCCGACGAACCTGCGAGATGACGATTGTGGACGGACGAAATTGCCCGTTCCAGTCTGGTTCGTCAATCAATCAACTGGTAAAGGTTCCTCGGCTTCGCTCGGGATGGCGGATCAACGGAGCGCCACGCTAACAAATCTGAATTTTGCGACACAGCACCCAATGTCATCCCGAGCGAAGCCAGGGGACCTTCACCGCGGCGTTGTCTGTGGAAAAGGCTTTGATTGCGCGCCAACAATGGCCGTACGAGAAAGCGCGTGCCGCCACCTAAACTCGCTCGTACGAGTAACCGCCGTTCAGGAAGCGCACCACCTGCCCTGACCTGTCCCGCACAAATGGGATGGACATGCCCTGATCCTGGCTCATGAACGAGTCGGGGCCTACTTGTCTTGTGGTTATCGACACCGGCGGTCCGTCCAGCCGTGACGGCGTCTTGATCACGACGCCGCTGTCACCCGCTTCGACCGTTGCCGTTCCGGCCCGGAACTCGTAGCTACCGGTGTAATCAGACAGATCGCCCGCAGATGGCGTCGGGTATCGCGTCGAGAACGGCAGTGGCTCGGACATGGAGCCTCGCCACACCTGCCCGCGCACCGTATTCATCAACTGTTCTGCCGGGAAGGACGCCTTGCGGTCGCCCCGGTTGGTGAACACCACAACACCCGTCTTCTCGGACGGGATCATCATCGAATAAGTAGAGATTCCCGGAAGCCCGCCTGAGTGCCCGATCACTCTCGTTGAGCCAGCCCAGAACACCCAGTAGCCGAATCCGTAGCCCCACCCGGTGTCGCCGAACGGAAACTGCACACTCTGCATGTGATCAAGCGACCCTGCGGTCAGGCCAAGCGGCGAGTCCTCGTACGCCATCGAAGCGATCTGGTAGAGCGCCAGGTCATGCACGGAGCTGACGATGCCGCCGGTCGACAAGAATGTCTGGTAATCGTCGTTCAAACGCACAACGATGTAGTCGCCGTGACGCTCGCCACTGTCGAACGCCCCCGCGTCCCCGCGAGAGTATGCGTACGTGCGGTCCGTGCTGTTCTTCCAGTCCATGAAATCGATGGACGTGTCGGACATCCCGACCGGGTCGAGGATCTTACTGGTGAAGTACTCCTCAAGCGATATTCCGGCCAGTGTCTCGATGGTGTGACCTATGGTGGCGAAGCCCTCGTTGCAGTAAGAAAACGCCTCGCCAGGGGCCGACTGCAGCTCGGCGGAATCGAGCGCTTTAACCAGTGATTCACGGGTTGGGAACGGGTTGACCGCCTCCTCCCGGGTTCGATCCTGGTGCCCGGTGCGGCCCATACCGCTGTTGTGGCGCAGGAACAGGCGGGTCGTCATGAGTCGACTTGCCGCTTTGTCCTTCAACCGGAAATCAGGCAGATACGTCTGCACCGGCTCGTCCAGACGCAGCTTTCCGGTTTCGACCAACTGCATCGCAGAGACGCCGGTGAACGACTTCGTTATCGAGCAGATCGGCCACACCGTGTGTTCGGTCGCCGGCGCTTCCTTCGCCACATCGGCCACGCCGAACCCGCCCTCGGCGATGATCTGGTTATCACGGACGATCGCCACGGCCGCGCCGGGGATGTCGTTTTCGCAAATAAAGTCGGCGATGATCGATTCTTGGTCGGGCGTGAACCCCATGTGTCCCTCCGGACTTTGTCGTGGTCTGGTTATCTGGCTGGTTCCCGATTAGACCTATTTCTTGGACACGTTGAAGATGACCGCATAGTCGTCCGAATCCACGCCACCTTCGGGCGGCGGATCGGGCTCCAACGACGCCAGCGTGACGGTGTAGGGTCCGGCCAGCACCTCACCGCCTCCGCCCGGACTGACGATCATCTCGATCTGTCCGGAGTCGAAATCTGAACCAGTCAGCGACATCACCACGATTGCGTTGCCTGCCGTGACGCATTGGGCACCTTCCGCGCAACGGGAATCGTTAGCAACTCGGTGGAACGCGAGCGTGACGTCTTCGCCAGAGATCTCGGCGGATTGGCTCGGTGTGAGGGACACAACTTCGTCGAGTGTTATGCGGAGCGTCAGGACCGGGAGTGGAGTGACGGTCGGGCGTGCATCCGGACTGTCGGACGAACAGGCAGCGATCAGGGCGATCGCGGTCAGGCTCATGATCAGCAGCCCGACGCGTTTCAGTGCCGAGCCGAGACGGCTGTGGGGACGAAGGTTCATCGTTGTAGTTGGCTCCGTGAAGAATTCAAGGTTCAGGCCGGGTGGCCGCGCTGCGACCGACCATAAATGTCGACCATCGATTATCGCTGTGATTGCCGTCGAAACCGAAGGGGTGTGTGCATCAGATACGTTCGAAATAGCGTCGTCGTTCCCAGTCGGTGACGGCTACGTCAAACGCTTCTTGCTCGGTTTCAAAAAAGTGGGCGTAATGCGCCACGACATCGTCGCTAAGCGACGCCCGTACGAACTCGGACACGGCGAACGCCTCGTTGGCAGCCCGCAAAGTGGCTGGCAGCGCGCCGGCATCCGAAGACGTGTATCCGTCGCCGTCTAGCGCTGGAGGGGGTTCGATCTGGTTTTCGATGCCGTCCAATCCCGATGCGAGCGCGGCCGTGTAGGCCAGATAGGGATTGGCGTCGGCGCCGGGCAATCGGCACTCGATCCTCAACGAGCCACCGGAGCCGACCACCCGGAATCCCACGGTGCGGTTGTCGAACGCCCATGCCAGGGACGTCGGGGCCCAGGAGCCGCTCCTGTATCGTTTGTACGAGTTCACGGTGGGCGCATAAAAGGGCATGAACTCGCGGGCGTGCCCCATCCAGCCGCCAAGGAACCAGCGGAATATGTCCGACTGCCCGTCACCTGAGGCAAAGGCGGGTTCTCCGTCTTTACGAAGGCTCAGGTGGATGTGGCAGCTTGATCCGTTGTGCCCCTCTGCGAACTTCGCCATGAAGGTCACGCTCACCCCAAGTCCGTCTGCCACTTCCTTGACGCACTGCTTGTACACGACGTGCCGGTCCGCCATCGCCAATAGCTCCGCGTAACGCACATTCAATTCATGCTGACCCAGCCCGGCCTCGCCCTTGGAGGTCTCCACCGGAACGCCCGAATCGCGTAGATGACGGCGGACCGAACCGTTCAACGCCTCGCCACGCGTCCCCTGCAGCAGGCTGTAGTCCTCGTCATACCAGCCGGCGTGCTCAAGGCCGGAATAGCCGGAGCGAGCGGCATCGGCATAAGAGTCGTTGAACACGTAATACTCAAGCTCAGAGCCGGCATAGGCCTCAAACCCCATAGCCTTAGCGCGCTCCAACTGCTTCCGGAGCATCGACCGCGGCGCGATCGGCACGAGGCCGTGGCCACCGGACTCCGACACGTGGACATCGCACTGAACCATTGCCGTCTTGTCAAGCCACGATGCCCTCCGAAGCGTCGCCATGTCCGGAGACAGGTGGATATCGCCGTAACCTTTCGACCAGCCGGCGAACTGGTAACCGGGCACCGGCTCCATCTCCATATCGACCGCCAGGAGGTAGTCGCAGCCGTGGCTGCCGTGCTCCACCGTCCACTCGATGAAAAAGTGGACATCGAACCGCTTGCCCATGAGCCGGCCGTACAGGTCCGTAAAGCCGACCACCACGGTGTCGATCTCACCCCGTTGCGTCAGTTCGACAAGGGCATCCCGGGTCAACATACCTTTGACGGCGGGCTCGTTCGAAGTCACTACGATATCCTCTCCTCGTATCGGTCTCTGCGTTTGCTCAGGGTGAATTCCGGGCACGGCAGCGCCGAGTATCTCATGCCTGTTACACGTTTCCGTGATGGTCGGTCATGGTCGATCCAGATAATATTTCGCGCTGGGAACGCCTGAAAACGTAGTTACTGTCGGTACGGGTCGGCACCACCTCCGGCCCGCGGCCCGCGTAACGGCAATTCTGCGCCCGTTTGTAAACCGTCCAGCCCGCTCCCGGCGGCCGTTGGCGAACGCCAGAACTGCCAGAAACCTTAAGGATCGGAAACCCATGTCGGCCAGCAACCGAGTCAAGTACCTGAACGTGCAGGGATCGGGCGAGATCATGACGCCGGATTTCCTAGACTACCTAGTCGCTCTTCACGATAGGTTAAACGGCCGCGTTCATGCGCTGCGGGACGAACGCCTGGCTGTGTCCGCAGCGGCGACCCGCGACGGCCGGCAGCCGTCCCACCTGCCGCCCAGCTTCGCAACCACCACCGACTGGCAGGTGCCGGAGGTACCGGAAGAACTGAAACTGCCGGGCATCGAGATCTCCGGCCCGGTGTCAATGACCTCCATGTTGATCAACGCACTCAACCCGATGCCGGACGGCACGCAAGCGGTTGGCGACCTCGATGATGACGAGGACTCGGCCGGCCACACGCTGGGCGACACCGTTCGCTCCGCCATAAACCGCCGGGACGCTCTGCTCGGGACGCTCGAGTTCTATGACGAGGACAGGGACCGGAGCTACAAGCTGTGGGACGGCCCCATCCCGTTCTTTATGCACCGGGAACGCGGCCTCCACCTGGACGAGCCCGATTTCACGATAGACGGCGCTCCCGTTTCGGCCACACTGCTGGGCACGGCGGCGACGCTGTTTCACGCCGGGCGGGTCCATGCAGAGCAAGGCAGGGGTATCTACTTCTACCTGCCAAAGACCGAATCCGTGGCCGAAATTCGACTGTACCGGGACGTTTTCGACGGATCCCGGGAGCTGTTGCCGCACCTGGCGGACGCCGTGATACGGGGCATCATCCTCGTCGAGTCCCTTCCCGCTGTGTGGCAGATGGAAGAGATGCTCTACGAACTGGGCCCATACGCCGCCGGACTGAACGCCGCGCGCTGGGACCTGAAGGCCAGCCTGCTTGAGTTCGTGATGAACGATCCCGCCTCACTTTGGCCGGACCGGTTCGACGTGGACGTCAAGACCACGGTTTTCATATCGAACATCTTCCGGCGGCTCGTGGCTGTTTGCCTGAAACACGGCGCGGTCCCGATCGGCGGCATGGCGACGTTCCTTCCGAGCCCGGACGAGGCCGTCAACGAAGCGGCAGCGAGCGCCATACACGCCGACAAGGTTTGGGAGGCAGAGAACGGCTTCCTGCGCGGCTGGACGGCGCACATCTACCACCAGAAGACAGCGGCGGACCCGTTCAAGGAGCTTCACGCCAGCGGCTGGCAGCCGACGGCGGCGATGAAGGACCCGGGCAACTTCCCCGTGCTCATCGAGACGCCTGAGGGGCTTGTCACGCAGGAGGGAACCCGGCGCAACGTGCGGACCATCATCGAGTACGTCGAAGGCTGGCTGAACGGGCGGGGCGCCAAGGGCATCGACTCACTGGACGGCCATCCGGGCGTCCACCCGGCGCTTATGGAAGACCTGGCGACGGCCCGCATCTCGGTTGCACAAACGGCGCAGCGGGTCGTGCACAGCGCCGTTTGCGCCGATACAGAGCGGGGCCACGACTTGGCGTTCATCAAGGAGCTGACCCGTTCCGAAGGCGCCGACATCATCGAGCGACTTGGAGATGCCGCTGATAGCGAGACAAAGATCCGCTACCGGGAGTCTGAGCAGATCGTGCTCGGCTGGATCAAGCGCTACACCGAGTTCGACTTCCGGTCTCTCGGCAGCTACACGCGTGGAGAGTTGCACGAGCAGGGAATCGGTCCGGACCCGTTCTAGAGTCAGCGCTCTGACGCTAACACTAAGTCCGCGCGGGATGTGGTGCCGCCACGTAATGATTCCCGTTTGACGACCTACGTCGCCGTCAACTCTCTCGTTCAAAATGGAGATGGGAGGACGGCCCGATGCGTGGCTATTGATTTTAGACGAAGTACCAGACCTTTCTGGGTATCGCGCTTGCCGTTGCGGCGTGATGTACATCTGCGCCCGGCGGCCCCGCTGCCGCTCCCGATGCGATTCAGCCGGAATCAACGTCATCCGGCTCAACGGCGCCGACAACAATCACCGATTCGACATCACAGCCGACAACATCCAATTCCTGCATCCAGAGCTGCAGGGTGAAGAGGCACGAGGTGCAGTGTGCGTGCTGGACCGGTACCCGGATGATCAGCGCCCCGCCATGCCCCCACTGGTCGGCGACAACAACGGCCTTCGGACGGTCGAACCCAAATGCGGCGTACTGAACTACACCGTTTCCGGGACCCTCCAGGGCAACTGGTTCAATGACGTTTCACAATTCACGCAGGGAAACATGAACGTCGCCTTCGTGTGCGACGAAGTCCTCCCGGGACTGCCGGTCATCTTTATCGGCTACGTCCCGGGGATCCAGTCCACGGCCTACCGCTTCGCTGAACGAGATGGGGGACGAGTCAACCTGCCGTTCATCGAAGTCGAGGTCGGAACCGGCGTGTACTGCTACCAGGATTTCAAGGACGACCTCGGCAGGCCCGGCCCGGCACATACCTGCTGGTGGAGGTGCCTGAGGCCGACCGGCTGCTGGTCAATACCGTGGATGGCACGGCTCGCGGCGACGGCCCGTGGAACATCGCCGCCGAAGCTACGGAGTTCGTTCGTTAGCCAAGGGCGTCTAGGAACTCCTTGCCGCCGGACATGATCCAGCCGTTCAGGCTTGTGTAGAAGAACTTCACACCCTGGTCGCGGAAACGACCGACGTTGTGTGCGCCCACGGTCGTGCCGGCGGTCTTCCCGGCGGTGATGATCTTTGCGATCGACTCATCGATAGTCCGCTGCACGTCCGGGTGTTCGTCGTCACCGATGTACCCCATCGATTGCGCAAGGTCGCTCGGCGCGACGTGGAACACGTCTATGTGCTCGACCTGAAGGATTTCATCCAGGTTGTTGACGGCCTTGATGTCCTCGATCAGCACAACCACCATCGTCTGGTCGTTAGCTTTTTTGACGAAGTCGGTGACCCCGAACGCCTGGCGTGGACCGAACATACCCCGGCCGCCGATCGGCGCGTACATTGCCGCGTACACCACGTCTCGGGCGTCCTGAGCCGTATCTACGTGTGGCACAGTGATACCCATGGCGCCCATATCCAGCGTGCGGTAGATCGTGTTGTAGTCGGTGTTGCCGACCCGCACGAGTGGGGTGACGCCCCACAGGTCAGCCGCCCGGGACAGATCGCCGATCGCCTCGAAATCTACTGACCCGTGCTCGGCCTCAAGCCAGACAGAGTCGATACCGATCTGGCCTACGAAATCGATGAGATGCGGGGAGTCCACACCGGCCAGGCATGTAACGATCTGGCCATTCGCCAGCTTTTCCTTGGCACGGTTAGGTCGCAGTTCAGCCATGTGTAGATACTCCGGATTTCGCATTTGCCCCTCTCCCAGCAGGAGAGGGTTGGGGTGAGGACGAAGAGAGAGACACTCAGTCTCAGAATCTATCCGCGGACGCCTTTCTCAACTTCCGCCGTGTAGATCGCCGCCCCGTTGGTGATCCACTCGTTCAAATTGGCGTTGAAGAACCTCACACCCTTCTGGATGTAGCTCGCTACGCTAGCGGTCCGGCCGACGTGGCCCGGGATGCGCCCGGCGTCCACGATCCGCTGGATTGAGCGGTCGATCACCGCCTGAACCTCCGGGTGCTCGACATCCCCGAGGTGGCCCATCGACTGCGCCAGGTCGCTCGGCGCAACCAGGAAAACGTCGATGTTGTCGACGCTGACGATTTCGTCCAGGTTCTCCACGGCGACGATGTCCTCGACCAGTACGCACACAAACGTCTCGTTGTTGGCGTGATCCAGGTAATCGCCAACGGCATAACCCTGCCGTGTGCTGAACATCCCACGGCTGCCGAGGGGCGCGTATTTGGAGGAATCTACGACCAGCTCCGCCTCCTCACGGGTGTTGACGTGTGGCACGACGATGCCCTGCGCCCCGCAGTCGAGCGTCCGGTAGATAGTGTTCGCCTCGGCCCGCCCGACCCGGACGATAGACGCCATGTCCCACAGGTCGCACGCACGAGTGATATCCTCGATATCAGCGAAGTCCAGTGGGCCGTGCTCCGCCTCTAACCACACACCCTCGACACCAGTCGTGCCGATGAAATCCGCCATCTGGGCGGTGTAAACGCCGCCAATTGCGGTGACCACCCCGCCAGCCGCCAGTTTCGCTTTCGCCGGGTTCCTGCGCATCTTGGGCATGTGACCATTCCTTCTCGATAATGATGAAGTGAGCGGGCGGATTGTATGCCACGAAGCGCGTGAGCAGTGCCGGAGCCTACATCTCCTCGAACAGGATGTCCTGTGCGCCCTCCCACTTCTGGAGACGTCCAGTCTCTAATTTATTGACTGGTACCGTCTAAGGGAGGGCAGGTCACTGCGGCTCAAGTATTGTCTGACGAATACGATTGCGGCGAAATTACGACGCGATCTCGGGCTTAGATTGTTCCACGGCCATCGCAGTCGAGGATGGTACTAACGGGCAGTTAGCGTCACTCGAATCAGCGTCCCTGGAACACCAGCTCCCCGTTTACGTACGTCCGCTCTACGCGAACGTCCCGCACGTTCTGAGGATCGACGTCACGGAGGTCGTCGCCGAGCAGTGCCAGATCCGCCAGCTTGCCCGGCTCCAATGAGCCCTTCAGGTGCTCCTCAAAGCTGGCGTAAGCGCCATTAATCGTGTGCATTCGTATCGCCGTGTCCAGCCCGACAGCGTGGTCCAAACCGCATACATCGCCGTCCTGCGTGGTGCGTGTCATCGCCTGAGATATGCCCAGCAACGGCCGATGGTCCGTCACGGGCGCGTCCGAGCCCCCGGCCACGACCACTCCTCGATCAATCAGCGTGCCCGCGGGGAACATCACGTCGGCTCGATGCCGGCCGTAATTGGCGATATAGCCGTCGCCGAACTCCCAGAAAAAGGCCGGCTGCATGGACGGCACGATGCCCTGCTCGACCACCCGCTCCTGCAGGTCCGGCGGCAGAATCCCGCAGTGGTCGATCCGGTGCCTGAGTCCGCGGCGAGGAAACTCCGTTTGCGCTCGTTTCAAGGCATCAAGTGTCTGCTCGATGGCCCCGTCGCCGACCGCGTGCACCGTGCACTGCCATCCGGCCCGATGCGCCCGCCCGATCAGGTCGTCGAGGTCACCCTGCTCCCAGTACGCGATCCCGTGATCGGAGGGGTCTGAAGTGTATGGCTCACGCGTGGAGGAGCTCGGGCCGGAGCTTGACCCGTCCGTCATGATCTTGAAGGCGCCGATTCGTAACCACTCATCGCCGAAGCCGGTGTGCAACCCGGAATCCAGGATTGACACGAGCGGGTGGTCGAGCGCATTCACTGTCACGAATGCGTACAGCCGCACGTTCAACTCGCCGGCAGCTACCATCTCCTGCGCCTCAACCATGTACGAGCCGAACAACCCGCCGGCGTCCTGGACGCTGGTGCATCCGGTGCTCAGGTAGAGGTGGTTGGCCTCTCGCAAGTGTTCCCGGAGATCGTCGGCGGGCGGCGGAGGAACGTTACGGAACGGGATGTTGGCGCGTTCATACGCGACGCCACTCAAGTTGCCAGCGGCGTCACGGCCGTACCGGCCGCCCTCGGGGTCCGGCGTGGCGTCGGTGACACCGACGGCTTCCATCGCTTTCGTATTGAAGGCGACGATGTGGCCACATGTGCGCGTGAAAAGCACCGGATTGTCCGGTGCGACGGCATCGAAATCGGCCCGTTCCGGATGCCGTTTCTCCGCCAGGCGTGACTGGTCATAGCCGCGGCCACAGATCCACGTGCCCGGGGCCTGCATATCGGCCCGTTCCCGGACGGCCTCGACAAGCGCCGCAATCGAGCCCATCCCCGGCGCTTTACAGTCGATCTGCCTTTGCACCGCGCCCAGCCCGGAGAAGTGGCCGTGACCATCGATCATCCCCGGCAGCAGCGACCTCCCGCCAAGCTCCACCCGCTCGGTACCCGGCCCGGTGGTCGCCAGCACGTCCGCCTCGAAACCGACGGCTAGGATGCGACCGTCAGCTACGGCCACTGCCTCTGCGATCGTGTTTTTGGCGTCCACTGTGTGGACCGCGCCGCCGGTAAATACAAGATCAGCTACATCGCCGGGCATGGATTACTCCTTCTAGTCACCACAATTAACGAACGATGAAACCCCTCTCCCAGCGGGAGTGGGCTGGAGTGAGGGAAAAGTATTGTCGTGAAGTCGGCCCCTGTCACCCGGAACCGTTATCCCGAAACCTAAAGTCCCGCCGGCGCTTCCCACCCACCGGTCGCCATCTCGATCGCTCCCGCCAGCCCCAGCGCCACGTCCTCCCGCCACGCACGCGCCACAACCTGAACGCCGATGGGTAGCCCTTCCGGCGACGTACCAACCCGCACAACAACCGCCGGCCACCCCGTCATGTTGTAGATGTGGGTGTAGCCGCCGAACGTCGTTATCGCTGCGTCGTCGTGGAGCGGCGCCGGGAACCCGGAGACCGGGCACACGATCGCGTCATAGTCGTCCATGAAGGTCAGCATCTCGATGCGTAGTTGGTCCATCTCGTCCTGAACCTGTGCAAGGCCGTCTGCGTCCAGTGGGTCGCCGGCGCTGTCGATGCGCGACTGCAACGTCGGGCTTGACCGGCTCGTGCCGTAGCGCTCCAGCAGCACACGTGAGAACGCTCCGCCATCGGCCGTTCGGGTTCGGTCCATGAATTCGGACGCACGCGGGACAGCGACCGGCCGGTTTTCATCGACCCTGGCGCCCGTTATAGCGATCGCCTCGCCCGCCGTCTTGACCGCGGCCATGACTTCGGAGGTCGGTGTTAAGACTCCGTTATCGTCGTACGTCGCCACACGAAGTTCCGAGAAATCGAGCAGATCGGGGTCCCGCACGGGCATCTCCACGATGTAGGGATCGCGCCAGTCCGGTCCGGCGATCAACGGGAAGGTCAGGATCAAGTCATCAACCCGTCGCGCCAGCGGACCGATGGTCGTGAATGCGTCCCGGTACCCCCCCGGGGGCACGATGTGGCCGGTGCGTGGGACTCTGCCGGTGGTCGGCTTCAGTCCGGCGATGCCGCAGTAGTTCGCAGGGCCGCGGATACTGCCTCCGGTGTCGCTGCCAAGATCAAGGGGCGAGCCACCGGCTGCGATTATCGAAGCAGCGCCGCCGCTGCTGCCGCCCGGGGTTCGTTTGAGGTCGTACGGATTGTTGGTTCGCCCGTAGATCAGGTTCTCTGTCACACCGCCGGTCGTGAGCTCTGGCGTGTTCGTTTTGCCAAGCAAGACGCCACCGGCGCGACGCAAGCGGGCCGTTGGCGGTGAATCAGCGTCCGGGATGAACTCGGAGCGGCCGGTCGTTCCGCCTGTCGAAATGATCCCCTCGGTGTCGTGCGAGTCCTTCAGCGTAAAAGGCACACCGTGCAGTGCGCCCCGGTGTTGGCCGTTGGCCAGCTCGGCATCGCATTGTCCCGCCTCGTCCAGCGCTCGCTCCTCACAAAGTTGCACGACGGCGTTCAGAACCGGGTCGACCGCCTTGATGCGCTCAAGGTGCGCCGTGACGATCTCGACCGATGAGACACGCTTCGAGCGAATCAGCTCCACGAGTTCGGTTACGGATGCGCTGAGCAGGTTGTCCATGTGGGTTCCTTGCGTTGTTTGTGATGTGCTCGGAGTCGGCGAGAACGCGTCGTGTTGAATTCAAATGGCCGGCGCTATCCAGCCTCCGGTTGCCTCTTCGATCACCGCCGCCACCGCAAGCGCCACGTCCTCCCGCCACGGCTGCGCCACAATCTGGACGCCGATCGGCATGCCTTCGGGCGATGTCCCACCGCGCACAACCGCTCCCGGCAGGCCGCTCAGGTTATGGGCCTGGGTGTAGGTGTATTTCAGCTCCTCGGCGTCCTCGTGGGTCGGCGCGGCTTGAGCTGCCACCGGGCAGATGATCACATCGAAGTTTTTCATGAAGCCGAGCATCTCGCTTCGTACGCCGTCTACCTCGTGCATTAAGGCCGCGTACTCCTCGACGGACAGTCCGTTCTCCGGTGGCCCTTCGGCGCGCTCGGCGAGGAAGCGTGAGGGTTCGGACGTGCCGGCCTCCGACAGAAGCTTCCACGAGAAGTAACCTCCATCGGCGCCGAAGGACTTGCTGGCGAGGTCCGAGGCGCGGCCGACGGCCGCCGGACGGGTGTCCTCAACCGCGGCGCCTGTATCGGAGATCACGGCGGCGGCGGATCGGACGACTTCCTGAATCTCGAGGGTCGGCGTTTGCAGGCCGTTGTCGGTGAAGAAGGCCACTCGCATTCCGGCGACGTTCACCTCGTCAGGGTTGCGGATCGGCACCGGCTCCACGAACGGGTCGATCCAGTCAGGCCCGGATATGATCGGCAACGCAAGTTTGAGGTCTTCGACGCGACGGGCGAGCGGTCCCACAGTGCCGAATCCGTCCAGCGGACCGCCCCACGGGAAGGCGTGGCCGGTGCGTGGCACCCGTCCGGCAGAGGTTTTCAGTCCGGCGATGCCGCAGTAGTTGGCGGGCACCCGCACGCTGCCGCCGAGGTCCGAGCCAAGCTCGAGAAACGCGCCACAGGCCGCCACGATCGCTGCCGCCCCACCGCTGCTGCCGCCCGGCGTTCGGGTCACGTCGTAGGGGTTGTTGGTCTTCCCGTACACCAGATTCTCGGTGATGAAGGACATCGTGAACTCTGGTGTATTGGTCTTGCCGAGCACCACGGCGCCTGCTGCACGCAACCGCGCAACTGGTGGCGAGTCCGCTGTTGGCACGAATTCACGTCGCCCGGTCGTGCCGCCGGTGGTGACGATGCCTTCGGTGTCGTGTGAGTCTTTCAGCGTGATCGGAACGCCGTGCAGCAGCCCCTTGAACTCGCCCCGAGCCGTTTCTACGTCCCGTTGACGCGCCTCATCCAACGCCCTGTCGGCGGCAAGCGCGACCACCGCGTTCAGCTTTGGATTGACCTCGTCGATACGCTTCAGGGCTGCGCGTGCGATCTCTTCCGAAGAGACCTCACGATCTCGGATGGCCTTCGCTATCTGCCTGGCTGATCGGCTCAAGAGTTCGTGCATCTCGAATCCCCGTTTTCAAGCGTCGTTTACCCGTACGGCGCTACTTTAACCGCAGAACCGCGCCCTGACTCCTTTATGCGGAATCGGGTCGGCCTGGATTATCTGACCGATAGAATGCCGTCGGGCGATGCGATGGACGCCAGTCCAACAATGAAGAGGCTTCATGTTCACCGAACTTCCAATATTGCGAATTCTTCACATCATTCCCGGTGTGATCTGGGTCGGAAGCGCCGTGTTTCTCGCGTTCATCCTCAACCCTCGGCTTCGGGTGCTTGAACCGGAGATAGAAAAAACGGTTACGACGTCGATCAACAAAACCTGGTCCCCCGTCGTCCATGGCTCGGCTGTGACCACGATCGTGGTCGGGTTTGTCCTCGTGTCCCGTACGCCGGGGCGCGATTTTGGCCAACTGTTTGATAACGGCTGGGGCTGGTCGATCGGAATCGGGCTTGTGGCGGCGATCGTGGCGCTACTTTTTGGCGGCCTCGCAGGTTTTACCCAGGCCCGGGGCCGGCGAGAGAACGAGGGATCTCGGGATCTAGACGCGATGGCGGCGCTGGACTCCCAGATCAGCGTGTACGAGAAGTTGCACGCACTGTTGGCATTGGTGGCTGTAGGCGCTATGGCCGCGGCCCGCTGGGTTTAGAGATGGGATTAATGGACAGGAGTGAGACATGAGTGGAATCTGGCCGGGTGACACCCGATGCGTCGCGATGATCACCTTCGACATGGACGGCCCGTCGGCGACGCTGAACCGCAACCCGGATCTCGAGGTTCAGCCGAGCGTCATTTCGATGGGCGAGTTCGGGCCAAACGTGGCAGTCCCCCGTATCCTGGACCTGCTGGACGATCTCGGCGTCAAGACCACTTTCTTCGTCCCCGGATGGGTCGCGGAACGACACGAGGACACGGTGCGGGACGTGGTGGCTCACGGCCACGAGGTCGCACACCACGGATACAGGCACGAGCCTCCGGCCACGCTGTCCGGCGATGGCGAAGAGGGTGAGGTGCTTGATCACGGAGCGGAAATTTTGGAGGGGATCACGGGACAGCGTGTGGTGGGCTACCGCTCGCCATCGTGGGAACTAAGCGCCAACTCGCTGGACCTACTCAAAGAACGCGGCTTCGTTTACGACTCAAGCCTCATGGGCAACGACATCCCGTATTTCGTGGAGGCGGAAGGTGGCCGCATGGTCGAGCTGCCCGTCCACTGGTCGCTGGACGACGCCCCGTACTACACCTACTCGCCCGTCGCCGGGCGAACGGGCCCGATGGCGACCGCCCCGGACGTTCTGGAAGCCTGGAAGTGGGAGTTCGACGGCGCACACCGGCTCAACCGCTCATTCATGCTCACCATGCACCCTCACACCTCAGGCCGACTCGCCCGATTGATGGCGCTGGAGAAGCTGATTAACTACATCCGCACATACCCGGGCGTCGAATTCATGCGCTGCATAGACGTGGCGGAACGCTGGACGGACGCCGGGATGAGCGGGTGAAATGATGGACACCGTAGGGGCGGGCAGCGGCCTGCCCTCACTTGTACTTCAACGTTGTCCTGAACCATCATGCCATCCTGAACTTGATTCAGGATCGGCTCATCCAGCGACCCTGGCGATTCGCGACCCGGATCGCCCGTCGTCGCGACCTGTGAGGTGTCAACGCCGATCAATCGGATCCTGAATCAAGTTCAGGACGACAGGGGATTCTGATTACCCGGCGTGCTGAAGTTCTTGCGGGATGAGTGAACCTCACACTGAAGAGGCGGCTGACTATCCGCTCTGGGGCCGATGGCGATCGGCCCCTACGACAGCCCCTCAATAACCACCGGTTGGACCTTGTCCGCGGGCGTGAAACCCAAAATCTGCCCGTAGAAGAAGAGCTCCGCCTCCAGGCTTCGGATGGCGTTTTCTGCCTTTCGGAAGCCGTGCTGCTCGCCCTCGAATTCCAACAGCGCAAACGGGACGCTTTTCGCCCGCAGCGCTTCCGCCATCATGCGTGCCTGTTCCGGCGGAACAACCTTGTCCTCCAGACCCTGGAACAGGATCAGCGGCGCCGACATCCCGTCGACCTGCTTGATCGCCGACCGCTCGTCGTAGACGGCCGCTCCTTCCGGGTAGGGAGCGATCAGTCCGTCCAGGTATCGGGACTCAAACTTGTGCGTTTCCTCGGCGAGTGCTGTGAGATCAGCAACGCCGTAGTAGCTAGCGCCGGCCGCGAATTCGTCGTGGAACGCCAGTGCCACGAGCGTCGTGTAGCCGCCCGCGCTACCGCCACGGATCGCCATCCGCCCCCGGTCGACCAGACCCGCATCCGCCAGATAGAGGGCGGCGGCGATACAGTCCTCGGCATCGAACAACCCCCACGTTCCCTGAAGTGCGTCCCGGTAGGTGCGCCCGTAGCCGGAGCTTCCCCGATAATTCACATCAACAACGCCGATGCCCCGGCTGGTCCAGAACTGGATGCCCATGCTCAGCGAACCATCCGTTTGTGATGTCGGACCGCCGTGGCTCATCACCACAAGCGGCGGTAGCTCGTGACGCCCACCGGCAAAGTCGCGGTTTACCGGCGGATACCAGAGTGCGTGTGATGTCTCCCCGTCGCTCACAGAAAACGAGATCGGCTTCGCTTCCGACACGTAACCGGGGTTCACAGAGAGCGTACTTCCACGTTTCAGAACCTCAGAAGCGCCGTCCGGGACGCTGATCGAAACGACGGCCGCGCCGGAGTGCGGAGATCCGCCTAGGCAAACGACTCTCGGCCCCGCCTCCGCGTCGAGGACGGCGAGGGTGCCGTATGAGGCACCAAGAGAGGTGTACGGGATGTCGATGACGGTCAAGCCGCCGCCGTTTGGGTCGGCAACCCCCATTCCGGCGATGGCGTCCACGCTCCATGTCGCCAGCAACCGGCCATCCGGCAGAAATCCGTAGGTGGACGCGCCAAGTCCCCACATCGGGTGGCCGAACTCCGCCTCCATCGGCGCAAGCGGGGTCGCGGCGTCGCCATTGCCGAGCACATACAAATTCCACCAGCCGGATTCGTCGGAAACAAAGTAGAGCCGCCCATCCGGCCCCCACTCCGGCTGGTAGATCGAGGCATCGTCCCGCCCGGCCACCACCCGCGCACCAGATACGATGCCACGCTCATCCAGATCGGCGATCTCCAGATACGAGGTGTCCCACGGCATATTCGGGTGATCCCAGGTCAGCCAGGAAATCGAACTTTCATCCGGGTTCAGCCGTGGCGCGGCGTAAAAATCGTGCCCGGTCGCAACGACGGACTGCTCCCCCGATCCGTCCAGCGACAGCCGCACAATCTCGTTGACCACCTTGCCGCCCCCTTGCGGATGACTCTCCCGCACGCAGTACATCGCGGCGCCGTCAGCCGTCACCCGGCCATCGGCAAATCGCATCCGGGATGACGATTCCGGCGTGATTGGCTCTGGAGAACCCCCGGCAACCTGTCGATAAAGACGCTGATCTGAGAAGTTTGAGAAGTAGACAACGCCATCGTGAACCACGTAGGCGCCGCCGCCGTACTCGTGCACCGTGGTTCGAACGTTGACTCCTTCCGATGTAACGTCCTCGATCGTTCCGTCATCTCGGCGCAACACCAACACGCTGCGCCCGCCCTCCAGCGGCCGGCCCTCAAGCCAGTAAACGTCTCCGCCATCCACGGAGACTGCACTGAGACGCACCCCGGCCGCCGACACGCTCTCGGCGGTAATCGGTGATTCCCACGATCCGTAAGCTGCGATGGCCTTTTCTGGCATCCGGGGGTGACTCCTTTCAGAAGTCCGTGAGGCGCACTCATGATATTCGCCCGAAATAGCCCGGGGCAGGGCGATGAACTATATTCGCCGCTTCATGCCGCAAACAGGGATCGAAGAAAAACGCCCTGGCGCAACGTCCTTGCGCCGATCAAGAACGAGAGGGCACGCCTGCTCGGCTCGCCGGTAGCCCGTGTAACACGGGCCTGGGGCGGCTACGGCTCGACGCCGACATTCCGGCTGCGACTCCGGGACGGCCGGCGCGCGTTCTTCACGGGCGTCAATGAGGCGTCCAACGACTTCATGCGGGCGGCGCCGGACAGCGAGCTGCGAATCCATCGTGAGCTTCCGCATGTGCTCGAAGGCCACGCCCCGGGATTCCTGGGATCGTCTGCCGTCGACGGATGCCGTGTTCTGCTGCCGGAGGACGTAAGCCCAAAACAGTTCCGCCCTAGACCGCCGGTCTTACACGACGTGTAACCACGGGACTGGCAGTGTTCCATCAGTCCACGTCGCACGATTCGCAGCCGGAGTGGGTACCCACGCCCAGGGCGAAAGCGTCCTCAAAGCGCAACACCCGCAAGTGTGCGTTCGCACTTGAGGACATGGCGGCGTGTGCCGTTCTTGCGGGCCGAAAGACAGGCGAAACTGAAGACCGGTTTCAGGTGCACGGCAGTGTTCTGGAAGCGGCCTCAGGTCGCCGGGCGGCCAGTTCGTTCAAACGCACGTTCACCCAAGGGCACGTCCGCTTGGACAACCTGAGGCTTATCGGCGGGCGATTGATCCTTTTCGATTGGGCGCAAGCATCGAACTTTCCGTCCAGGCGGTCACGGCGCTAGGCGGGCCTGCCCCGCAGGTAATTGCTAACTGGTACGAAGAACATGGAGCCATAAACCACGATGCCATGGACGCGGCCATAGCACCAATCGCCGGATATTTCACGGATGCCCCCCCGGCCCGGAATTGCCAAGGGTGAGCGCATTCCAGCGGGCGCAGCTAAAGGTGACGCTCATCTGGGCGGCGGACAGGTTTAGACTGCCCGAGCCGACGTGGGTCAACGCAATCCAGATGTAACAGGGGAGTGCCCGATGCGAACCAACCCGATGAAAGTAAACCTGGCCGCCGGCAAAGTGCAGATCGGCTCATGGGTCAACATGGTCCGCAATCCGGCCATCCTCCAGCTGATGCAGTCTGCCGGCATGGACTTCGCACGGGTGGATATCGAGCACTCATCGCCTTCGATGGAGACTATCGGCAACTTCGCCCTCCTCTCACGCGCTCTCGGATTCCCGATCACCGTGCGGCCCCCGGAAGGCAACCGGGAATGGATCACCCGGTTGCTCGACTCTGGAGTGTGGTGTCTTCATATCCCGCAGGTGGACACCCCGGAGATCGCTGAGGAAGTGGCGAGCGCGTCACACTACGCGCCGGACGGTCTGCGCGGCATGGCCGGGTTCGGCCCCGGCACCGATTACGAACACGGTCCGCTTGGGGAGTCGCAACGCTTCATCAACCAGCAGATCCACACCACGATCATGTTTGAGTCGCAGCAGGCTTTCGATCACCTGGACGAAATCATGAGTGTCCCGGGCATAGACGCCGTGACACTCGGCCCGGCTGACCTTGCCCAGGAGCTTGGCGTGTTCGCCACACCGGACCAGGCGAAGGTGATCGACGAGTACCGCACGCGCTTGATAGATGGCGCGGTCAAGCACGGAAAACAGGTGTCGATGCTCGTGAATTCCATCGAGCAGGGCGAACAATGGATCAAGGCCGGGGCCAAGATCATCTGCTACTCAAGTGAAGTCGATCTACTGAGCCGAGGAATGGCCGAAGGAGCCAAAGCGCTTCACGCTGCGGATGAAACCAGCTAAACCCGCGTAACGGGACAAGACTCCAAAATAAACCAGGCTAGCCTGCTAACCTGCGGCTTGATCCGTCTGCTGTCCGGGATGGATTGTCACGGACCGGTGCAGTACATCGACGCCCTGATGCGCAAACTCATGCGGACTTGTTTCCGCCAGCCCGCCATCGAGCGGGGTCAGCGATACCCAGCTGTTCCGCATGGCCCAAACGTCTGTACCTGGCTCACTTGCCGATGCTTCATTCAGCGCCGACGGCGGGCGTTGAATCCAGTAGATGGTTCGCACGCCGCGCGTCTGAGTCTCGACGGTATCCGATGCGCCCGGGATGCGTTTACTGGGTTTGGCCAGCATCGCTCCCAAGTAAGGGCCGTCATCGATTTTCGGGAAGTTCACGTTCACAAACGGCTTTGGACCACCAGAAGCGACGTGGTTGAGCATCGACTCCGCAAGGTCGTGTACCGCCGCTCCGATTATCGGGGATTCCGCGTCAACTCTGAGTCCGACCGATATCGCCGCGGTGGCGACCCCGTTCAGGTAACCCTGAAGACCGGCTCCAATAGTGCCGGATACGGTCAGATCTGCGCCCACGTTATTACCGGGATTCATCCCGCAGAGCACGAGGTCGACCGGCCCTTTGGATAGTTGCTTCAGACCGAGAATCACGGCATCGCCCGGCGTGCCTTCGACGGCCCATGCGTCAACACCCGAAACGGGAGACGTGATCGACTTCGCACGTAACGGATCGTTGAGCGTCAGCCCGGAACCGACACCACTGCGGTCGCGGTCTGGCGCCGATACGATGACGTCGCCGAGATCCTTCACGACCTCCACCATCGCCCAGAGGGCCGAGTTAAATGCGCCGTCATCGTTGGAGATCAGAATTCGCAATACGTTGTTTCACCTGACGGGCTGTGAGCGCCCGGGTTATTTCCGATAATTGTGATTCAGTTCAGCCGGATATTGTCGATCAGCCGCGTAGTTCCTATCACCACAGCGGCCAGCGCCAGAGGGTTCGCCCCGGTATTCCAAGACTCGAAAGTCCCGGGATCAACAACCGCTGCGTAACCAAGTGTAGCGAGAGGTTCGCTCTCGATCACGGCCCGCATGGCGCTTTCCAGCGTTGATGTAGAGCGCTCACCGGCGGCCCACATGTCACGGGTCGTGCAAAGGGACGCGTAGACGCATTCCGCCGCCGAGCGCTCAGCATCTGAGAGGTAGGCGAGCCGGCTGCTCAGTGCCAAGCCGCGTTCGTCGCGCACCGTTGGCACCGGAACGACCTCGATCCCAAACGGCATATCCCGAGCCAGGCGCCGCACGACCTCAAGTTGCTGGGCGTCCTTCTCTCCGAAGTAGGTCAGGTTCGGACGAGTTGCGTTGAACAGCTTTGCGACGACCGTTGCCACCGCACGGAAGTGGCCGGGCCGCTGCGCCCCTTCTAAGCAATCGCCAATTGGACCAGGGTCGATCGAGAACGTGTCGCCGGGCGGATACATCTCTCCGACGGACGGGGCGAAAACGGCGTCCACACCGGCCTCACGCATGATATCGAGGTCGCGTTCCCGATCTGCGGGGTACGAGTCGAGGTCTTCGTTCTCACCGAACTGTGTGGGGTTAAGGAAGAGCGTGACGATCACCGAACCGGCCCGCTCACGGGCGGCGTGAAACAACGCTACATGACCGGCGTGCAGCCCGCCAAGCGTCGGAACGACCGCCACCGGACTCGCCAAAGATGCGCGCGCATCGCACATGGAGGCCACGGTCTCGATTACCTGCACTGCGTGATCTCGTGTGATCCCAAAGTAAGAACGACGGCTACTTCTGATCCGTGCTGATCGAAATCGACTCCGCATCGGTCGGGAATCTGTTGCCGCGCACATCGTCTGCGTACCGCGACAACGCCTCGTCGATCACACCGGCGAGATCGCCGTAGCGGCCTGCGTGCTTGGGGCGGAAATCCGGCAGCAATCCCAGCAGATCATGAAACACCTGCACCTGCCCGTCGCAGTCAGGGCCAGCGCCGATACCAATGGTCGGCACGGACAACCGCTCCGTTACCGTTGCAGCGACCTCGCTTGGCATCAACTCAAGCACCACGGCAAAAGCGCCCGCCTCTTGAAGTGCCAGTGCATCTTCCAACAACCGAGCCGCCGCGTTTTCTCCCCGACCCTGCACGCGGTATCCGCCAAGTTGATGGACAGACTGCGGTGTGAATCCCACGTGGCCCATCACCGCAACGCCGGAGTCCGTCAAACGCTTCACCGTCGGGGCGACCGGCACGCCGCCCTCCAGCTTCACCGCCTGCGCGCCGCCTTCCTGTAGCAAACGTGCGGCGTTGCTGAGCGCCAGTTCTTCTGAGACCTGGTAGCTCAGGAAGGGCAGATCGGCCACGATCAAAGGAGATGGGGCGCATCGGGTGACCGCAGCCGTGTGGGCCACCATGCCGTCCATCGACACCGGCACCGTGGAGTCGTAGCCCAGCACCACCTGTCCCAGACTGTCGCCTACAAGCACCATCGGGATACCGGCCCGCTCAGCCGCGCCAGCCGAAAGCGCGTCGTACGCCGTGACCATCACGATGCGCTCTGAACGCCGCTTCATCTGTGCAATCTGACGGGTCGTCACTCTCATCACGACCCCCTTTCGTTAACGCCAGAAATCTCAGTCCCCCCGGGATTGGAGCGGTCCAGGCTTTCAAGTGATTGGCGAAGCAAGTTCTTTATCTCCTCGGCGGCCTCGGGGGAGAGTCCATCGTGTTCCTCGAACAGCGGCATGGCGTCGTAATTGAGCGCTGTGTATGCGTGCGCCACACCGGTCGACTGGTTCTTCATCGCTTCCAGGTGCAACCTGATAACCTCCACATCCCCGCGCAACGCGGGACCCGTAATCGCTTCCGGCAGCCCGTTTCGGCCGACGCTTTCCACCGTCGCCGCCGTGAGCGGCCTCAGAGCGTCCAGTGCTTCGGCCCGGGACACGCCCATCTCCGCCCAGACCTCCGCTGCCAGCCCCATCAGCGATGCGACGAGCCCGCACGCCATCACGGCGGAGGCGTGGTAGGCGGCCCGGTGCTCATCCCGGATGGTGAACAGCTTCGCACCGAGCACGTAGACGGTCTTTTGCAGCCAGTCCAGCAATACGGGATCGTCCGATCCAACCGCGGCGGACGCTCCGGATATGAGATCGGCGCTGTCCCGGTTCGGAAAGGTTTGGAGGGGGTGCACGCCGCCGGTGCGCGCGCCCGATTCTTGCGCCGAAATCAGATCGCTGACCGGCCGGGCACCGGAGCAGTGAATCACGGCCTGGCCGCTTCGCCACGAGATGGCGCTACACGCGGGCTCGATTACCGCATCGGGAGTCGTAATGAACACGATGTCGGCTATATCGGCGACGTCTTGCGAGGTGGGCACGGGCACACAACCGGGAACGCGCTCTGCGAACGCCTCCAGCGATAAGTCGCTCCGGGAACTGACGGCGACCACACGGAATTCGGCACGATGCAACGCAGAAGCAACGCTGGTGCCCAGGCGGCCCGCTCCTACGAATCCGATCGAGGTATAGGCGTCCAGTGCGATTACGGGTTCTCCGGTCACGGTTTCGTCTCCCGGCTTATTCCGGCGGCATGCTCGGCGGCCGATGGCACGCCGCCCAGGCCGGTGGCGTGTTCGATGGATGAAAGAATCGCTCCCACCATCGCCTGCATGGCGGCCGCGCGCAGACGATCCTCTATCCCGGCGATGGCATCTTCGCCAGACAGTCGGGGATGTGTACCGGTGGCCAACGCGAAAACGATGTCGCCGTCGCCGGACATGTGCGCCGGACGGACGGCCATGGCGATCGCATCCTGCCCCGCGCCGGCGAACCGGCTGGCGGCCTTTTTATCCAACCCGACATTGGTCGCAAGGACACCCACGACGGTGTGGGAGGAGTTGCGAATACCCATCAGGTCTCTGAGGCGCGGCGGGTTGTCCACGAGGAAATCCATCGTGTTCTCGAACCTGTTCTCGGTCCGAGGGCCGGCGACAACTGCTCCTGTGCCAGGATCGACGATGCTCCCGACGGCGTTCGTGATCACAATAGCCCCGACCAGTATCCCGTCCCCGAGTGAGACCGAAGCCGTGCCGACCCCGCCCTTGGTCGAGTGGTCGCCGCCTCTGAGCTTGCCGACCGTCGCCCCGGTACCGGCGCCTACCGTGCCAAGCTCAAACTCCCGGTCGGCAGCGCTAGCGGCCGCGTAACCGTTGTCCGCGGTGGGGCGCACGGCGTGGGAGAGCAGCCCCAGATCGAAGATATTCGCCGCCGGCACGATGGGGATCACTGCACGGCCGATCTTGAGACCTCGCTTGTTCTCCTCAAGAAAACGGACCACTCCCGCCGCCGCATCGAGACCGAAAACGCTTCCACCCGAGAGCATCACGCCGTGGATGTGCTCGATCGTGGCGAGTGGATGTAGCAGCTGTGTTTCGCGGCTGGCGGTGGCGGCGCCGCGAACGTCGATCCCTGCGACGGCCGGCTCATCGACCAGCACCGCCGTGCAGCCCGTTCCGTGTTGCAGGTCCGTGTAGTGGCCCACAGAGATACCGGAAACGTCGGTGATCCGGCCCCGGTCAGGGAGTGGTGGCCCCGTGTTTGTGGCGTGCATCAAACTGCGTTCGCTCTGGCCCGGACACAGATAACACTGACGTGCGCGTGGGTGAGCGGGCGGCGATGCCGCGGGCCGGGTCATCTCCTCGTCGAGCTCCGTGACGCCGTACGACTGCGCTGTAGGCCATGTCGTCGGCTGGAATTCTCCGGGCTATTGCCCCGTCACTCACCTCTCCGCGCCCGGCGATCTTGAGCCCCGGGACCGTGTGGAGTTAGCGGTGGAGAATGAGGTTATCACGAACGGATTGGCGATACGCCGTCGATACGGGCCGCATCCAGGATCTTCGCGTTTTCGGTACCCGCTTCCGGATAGACTAGCGCGGTCGTATACTCGTTCGAATACCCCTTTTTGGACGGCGCGTCGAAATTCGTAACCTGATCTGTTTTCGAGTTTGCTGCCGAGACATCAACGCTGGCAAAAGGGGACCGATACACCATTTTCAATACCGTTCACCGGGGGTACCGTCCGCGTTGGCACAGATTAAAGAACTCAAACGTGCATACGGATTCGACGATGTCGCGATCGCTCCCGGCGAGATCACGGTCAACCCTGAAGGGGTGAACACGACCTTCGCCTTGGATGGACACGAATTTGCGATCCCGTTCTTGGCGTCAGCGATGGACGCCGTCGTTAACCCATCGTTCGCCGGGGAGCTTCACCGCCTCGGCGGGCTGGCGGTCCTGAACCTAGACGGCCTGCAAACCCGGTACGAGGACACCGAAGAGATATATTCGGACATCGCCAGCAAACCCCGAGAAGAGGCGACGGCCTTCCTCCAGAAGGTTTACAGCCAGCCGATGCGAGACGATCTCGTGTCCCGGCGGGTTGAAGAGATCAAAGCAAGCGGTGCCACGTGCGCCGTTTCTGTCATCCCGGCCAATACCAAACGGCTGGCCCCGGTGGTCAAAGAGGCCGGCGCAGAGATCATCGTCGTGCAGAGCACCGTTACGACGGTAAAGCACATCTCCAAGAGCCTGAAAGGCTTGATCTTCTCAGAACTCGTCGAGAGCATCGGCCTCCCGGTGCTGGTCGGCAACACCGTCAGCCCCGAGGTGACATGTCAGCTGATGGAAGAGGGCGTCTCCGGCATCCTTGTCGGCGTCGGCCCTGGCGCAGCCTGCACCTCCCGTGAAGTTCTCGGGATCGGCGTCCCGCAGGTCACGGCGACCATCCAGACGGCATTTGCCCGGGATCAGTACTTTGAGGACACCGGCCGATACGTCCCGATCATCACGGACGGCGGCATTAGGACCGGCGGGGACGTCTGCAAATCAATCGCTGCAGGCGCCGACGCCGTCATGATCGGGACGCCGTTCGCGCAGTCAAGAGAGGCTCCCGGACTGGGGTTCAATTGGGGTATGGCGACACCGCACTCGTCTCTCCCCCGGGGCACACGTATCGAGGTCGGCACGAGGGCCAGCCTTGAACAAATCCTGAAAGGTCCGTCCTCGTTGACGGACGGCACGCAGAACCTGGTCGGCGCGCTTGAGATATCTATGGGAATGGTCGGCGCATCCACCGTGCGGGAGATGCACCAGGCTGAGATGATGATCGCCCCGTCCATCAAGACGGAAGGCAAGATCTTCCAGCATGCGGGGCTGGGCTCGTAGCCTGAAAGCAGCGAGTCCGGCGTAAACATCGATCCACGGTTATCTCTAACGGTCTGGCACGGGATTGACTCAGCAGGCCGAGAGCGAAGGAGTTGGCCCGATGCCATCCTTCCGCGCACCCCGCGGCACATACGACATACTTCCGGACGAACAGCCTTACTGGTCGTTCGCACTGAAGACGGCGGCCGAAACCGCCAAACGATTCGGCTACGGCCGTATCGACACCCCGATGTTCGAGCCAACAGATCTATTCGAACGGGGAGTTGGCGACGCCACCGACATCGTCCAGAAGGAGATGTACACCTTCGAAGACCACGGCGGCGATTCACTCACACTGAGGCCGGAGGGAACGGCGGGCGTGTGCCGGGCCTATATCGAACACGGCCTTCACAACCAGCCGCAGCCGGTGCGGATGCACTACATCGGGCCTTATTTCAGGTATGAACGCCCCCAGGCTGGGCGTTTCCGGCAGCTAAGGCAGTTTGGTGTCGAGGCGATCGGAGACGGATCGCCGAACGTGGACGTTGAAGTGATAGAGCTCGGATGGTCCTACATCCGGTCTCTTAACATCAACGGCACGTCGCTTCGAATCAACAGCATCGGAGATTCCGAGTGCCGTCCGGCCTATCTCGATGCGCTACGTGAGTACTACCGCGGCCACATCGACGAGGTCTGCGACGACGACCGCCAGAGATTTGAAAGCGCTCCGCTCCGCTTGCTGGACTGCAAAAGGACCCAGTGTCAGGGGATTGGCGACGCTGCTCCTAAATCGACCGACTTCCTGTGTGATGCGTGTGATGCGCACTGGGCCTCGGTAATCGCGTTGCTCGATGGCCTGAAAGACACATATCCGGACCTTGATTACTCCATCGACCACCGCCTCGTACGTGGTCTCGATTACTACACGCGTACCGTGTTTGAGATCGAGCCGGAGAATGCCGCGGGGCAGAGCACGCTGCTTGGCGGCGGCCGCTACGACGGACTGATCGAGGAGATCGGCGGGCCGCCAACGCCGGGTATCGGGTTCGCCCTCGGGCTGGATCGGATTATCTCGGAAGTGAAGTCACGGGAAGGCTTTGTTCCGCCTGAATCCGGCCCAGATGTCGTAATCGTTCATCTTGGAGACGAGGCAGGTTTGCGTGCGTCTGCACTCGCCGCCGGTCTTCGGGACGACGGCCTTGGCGTGCTTGTGGCTCCGGTTGGTCGCAGTATGAGGGCCCAGATGCGGTACAGCAACTCGATGAACGCCCGTTATGCCCTGATCATCGGCGATCGCGAGATCGAGTCGGCTGAAGGCGCTCTGAGGCCGCTCCGAGACAACGGGGAGCAGGAAGCCGTGGCGTTGAACGTCCAGGCGCTTGCGAAGGCCCTCCGGGGCGACTAGAAGCGTATTACACGGTGTCTCGGGCGGGCCGCGCCATGCCCACTCCTACAACGTCGCAAAATAATCTAGGCCCTGCCTGCGTGATATTCTGAAACCGTGCTTGATTCCACTCTGAAAAAGATCCAGGCGATCGTCGATCGCCACTCCGAAGTCGAACGTGAGATGTCGGATCCTGCCGTCGCGACCGATCCCAATGCGATCCGACGCCTCGGACAGGAGTATTCGCGCCTCCAGGAGATCGTGGAGCTGGCCGGGGAGCACGGGCGTGTGGCGGAGGAGATTGCGGGCGCACAGGAGATGCTGGACGGCGAAAGCGACCCCGGCCTGGCGGCGATGGCGCGTGAAGAGGTGCAGGAACTAGAGGCCGACGAGGTACGACTCACAGAAGAACTGGAGCTGGCGTTGCTCCCGCCGGATGTAACCGCCGAAGCCGATGCCATCGTGGAGATACGAAAGGGCGCCGGCGGAGACGAGGCCGGGCTTTTCGCAGCGGAGCTTTACCGGATGTACCAGCGATATGCGGAGACCTCTCGCTGGAAGATGACGCTTGTCGATATCAACGAATCGGGCATTGGCGGCATCAGCGAAGTAATTTTTGAGGTCCAGGGCAAGGGCGCTTTCAGCAGGCTGAAGTTCGAGAGCGGAGTGCACCGCGTTCAGCGCGTGCCCGCCACTGAATCACAGGGCCGGGTTCACACCTCCACGGCCACCGTGGCCGTTCTGCCGAAGCCGGACGAACTTGAGATAGACATCAAGCCGGAAGATATCCGTATCGACATCTATCACTCGGGCGGCGCCGGCGGCCAGAACGTGAACAAGGTTGCCACCGCAGTGCGCATGACGCACCTGGAGACCGGCCTTGTTGTGACGTCCCAGAAAGAGCGTTCCCAGCTTCAGAACAGACAGCACGCCATGGGCATCCTGAGCGCCCGTCTCTGGGACCTCCAGTTGCGACTGCAGCAAGAAGAGATCGCAGGGGACCGCAAAGCGCAGGTGGGGACGGGCGATCGTTCGGAGAAGATCCGAACCTACAACTACCCGCAAAGTCGCATCACGGACCACCGAATTAACCTGACCAGCCACAACCTGCCGCGCGTGCTCGAAGGCGGGTTGGATGAGTTCATCGACGCCCTGCAACGGGACGAACAGGCCCGGAAGTTGGCGGCGGTCGGCGTCGAGGACTAAGGGTCATTGGAACGTGAGGGCGAGCGCGGCGACGCCTCCATTCGTGAACTACTGGTCTGGTGTCGCGCCCGGCTGAAATACGCCGGTATCGAGGAGTACCAGCTCGAAGGCGAACTCCTTCTGCAGCACGTCCTTGAGATCGACCCCGCTCGTATGTTCGCCGGGATAAATGACCCGGTTGAACCCGAAGCTGCCGCGGAGTTGCGCCGGTCAACTGACCGCCGTGCCGGCCGTGAGCCGCTCGCCTACATCACCGGGCGAAAGGCGTTTTATGGTCGAGAACTGGAAGTGACGCCGGATGTTTTGATCCCACGCCCGGAGACGGAGCTTCTCGTAGAGCTGGCCCTCTGCTGGGTTTCGAAGCACCCTGAGGTCCCGCCTCCTATCCGGATAGCCGATATTGGTACCGGAAGCGGGACGCTGGCGGTCACGCTGGCTGCCGAGCTTGGGGCCGCGTCGGTGGATGCCGTGGACCTGTCCCCGGCGGCGCTCGTGGTGGCGAGAGGCAATGCGATGAGGATTGGAGTTGAGGACCGCATCGAGTTTTACGAGGGTGACCTCGCCGCACCATTAGAAAGGCAGAGGTATCAGATGGTCTTCGCAAACCTGCCATATGTCCGCTCAGACACGCTCGAAGCCGCGCAGCCGGAAGTGCGCCGGGAGCCCGTGATGGCGCTGCTCGGCGGAGAAGACGGCCTCGACGTCGTCAGACGCCTTGCGCCGATGCTGGAGGCCGTTGTGGACCCATCCGGCTGCATTGCTCTGTTCGAGATCGACCCACTGACCTTCGCCGGGACCGCGGACCTGCTCTCCGAGGCGCTTCCGACAGCATCGGTCAGAGTAGAGAAGGATCTCGCCGGTCTGGAGCGCTGCGTCGTAGCAGAGATCGACTGACGGACTCGCTTGCGCGAATCCCTGAACCCGAAACACCCCCGGCGATGAACGTCGGGGGTGTTCCATATGACCGTGATGAGCGCCCAATCGGATTCACCCCGCAGGGAATAGCCGCCCAGCCGGGCCTAGCGCTTGGTGTACTGGGGCGCCTTTCGGGCCTTCTTCAGGCCGTACTTCTTGCTCTCCTTGACCCGGGCATCCCTGGTCAAGTGGCCGCCGGCACGCAAGGGAGCGCGCAGGTTGGGGTCCATCACAAGAAGCGCCCGGGCGATGCCGTGTGCCAGCGCGCCGGACTGTCCGGACGTGCCGCCGCCGGAGATCTTGGCGACAACGGTGACGTTGTCCACCATCTCGACAGCGCGGAGAGGCGCTGTGGCCTCAAACATCATCTTCTCGGCGGGGAGAACTTCCCCCACGGGCTTGCCGTTGACGGTGATTCCGCCGGGAGTTGGGTAGAGCCGAACGCGTGCGACCGCGCTCTTCCGGCGACCCGTGCCGTAGTAGTAGTGCTGATCCGTCAACTAGGCGTCCCCTTCTTTGGAGCGCGCGAGTTCTGCGCCCTTGATTTGTGCCTCATGCGGGTGCTCGGATCCGGCGTAGATCTTCAGCCGGGACAACATGCGTGCGCCCAGTTTGGTCTTCGGCAGCATTCCTTTGACGGCGTGCTGGATGATCCGACCAGGGTGCTTCTCCTGCATCGTCTCGTACGAAATCCGCTTCAGGTTACCCGGGTACTGGCTGTGCCGTAGGTACTCTTTCTGCGTTGTCTTGTTGCCCGTGACCACCACCTTATCAGCGTTAATCACCACGACAAAATCGCCGCTGAGCAGGTGCGGGACGTATCCCGGCTTGTGCTTGCCCATCAGCGACATGGCGATGCCCGTGCACAGACGCCCCAGCGTCTGCCCTTTGGCATCGATTATTTGCCAATCCGATCCAAGATCGGAGGCGCTCGGGTTATATGGCTTGATATTGCTGGTCATCTAATCGTTGCTCGATCTCTCGTGGTGCGGGGAAGTCCGGTCCCGTCCGCACCTAGATAGTTTACCTTCGTCAAACACAGTCCGCGAGCCGGAGCGAGGTCTGTTGCGAGTCCACGCTCTGCCCGGTGGATCAATTCCTGAAACTGATCCGGTTCCATCTGAGAGCGGCCCACACGGACCAGCGCTCCTACTACCCGCCTCACCTGCTGGTGGACAAACGCATTCCCACGGATTGTGAACTCGACCTCGTCCCCATTTCGTTCAACCCCTGATTCCTCCACCCGCCTCACGGTGATCGCATCCGGCGGAGTCGCCGGACCGGCAAATGCCGCAAAGTCGTGTTCACCCACCAGGCGAGTGGCGGCCTCGTTCATCGCTGATTGGTCCAACCGTTGCCGGACGTGTGCTGCCCGATGTCGGGAGAACGGCGATCTGGAACGCCGGTCATTGATTGTGTATCTGTACTCCCTGCTTGTTGCATCCCGTCTCGGATCGAAATCGTCTGCGACCCTTGAGGCGCAGACGATTGCGACATCCTCGGGCAGGTAGTGATTTATAGCGTCCCGTATCTTCTGGTCGTTCAGATCGGTCTCGACGTTAAACGCCCCGACCTGTCCTGTTCCGTGCACTCCGGCATCCGTGCGGCTGGCCATGTACAACCTGACCGGTCTCCCGAATATCGTCGGCAGGACGCTTTCTATCTCTCCCTGTACTGTTCGGTCCGTGGCCTGCAACTGAGAACCGTGCAGGTCTGTTCCGTCATATTCAATTACGAGTCCGATTCGCATTTTGATTACGAACCCCGGGACGATTAAGTCCCGGGACTCTTCTCGTTTCAGAAAATCGGGCTAAGAAACCAACTCAAGAATGACCATCTCGGCTCCATCGCCCTTGCGGGGACCAAGCCTGATCACTCGGGTATAACCGCCCGAGCGGTCTGCGAACTCCGGGGCGATCTCATCAAACAACCGCTTCACGACACTTGTGTCGGTGATGAAAGCGGCCGCCTGCCTGCGGGAGTGGATCGAGCCTTCTTTGCCGTGCGTAATCATGCGCTCGGCGAAGATTCGTGACTCTTTGGCTTTCTGGAGGGTTGTCTTGATGCGTCCGTGCCGCAGCAGATCTGTGACCATGCTGCGGAACATCGCCCGCCTGATGTGGCCGGGGCGTCCAAACGCCCGGCCTGAAACCTTATGCCTCATTTTCGGCCTCCCCGGCGCTAACCGCGGCGGCGTCTTCTCCGGAGGCGGATTCGGCGTCTCCCTCGGAGCCGTCTTCAGGCGCGTCCGGCGACCAGAAGCCCTTCTCCTCAAGCCGTTCGTACAGCTCGTCGAGTGACTTCTGGCCGAAGTTCCTGATCCTCAGCAGATCACGACGCGGCATCTTCAACACCTCACCCACGCGATGAATACCGGCCCGCTTGAGGCAGTTGAGGGTGCGTGCCGAAAGGTCGAGCGACTCGACAGGCGTGTTGGCCTTGCCGGACTCGATCGGATCGCTGATGGGATCGTCATCGCTGCGACCGACCTCGAGGTTGGCGAACAGGTAGAACCGGTCCATCAACTGCGCGGCGGCGGAGCGAATCGCTTCCATCGGTGTGAGCGTGGCGTCAGTCCAGACTTCGATGACCAGGCGCTCCAGATCGGTTTTCTGGCCGACTCGGGTCGCCTCCACCTTGAACCCGGCTTTACGGACCGGTGTGAACACGGCGTCGACGGGGAGCACGCCGATCGGAAGACCGGTCTCGTGCGCCGCCGGGACGTAGCCCGTGCCCTGCTCAACGTTCATCTCGATGGAGACACGCGCCTCCGCAGAGTCGAGCGACAGCAGGTGAAGCTCAGGATTGACGATCTCAAAGTCGGACGACGCCATGACATCGCCAGCCTTCACCTCGCCCTCGCCGTCAACCTCAAGCCGCAGTCGGCCCGGTCGGTCGGCGAGTGAGCGGAGCCGCATACTCTTGATGTTCATCAAGAGCTCTGTGACCTCTTCCTTAACGTGCGGGATCGTCGAGTACTCGTGGAGTACGCCGTCGATCTTGAGCCATGAAACAGCCGTGCCCGGCAGCGAGCTTAGAAGCACGCGACGGAGAGCGTTGCCGAGCGTCGTCGCCCAGCCGCGCTCAAGCGGCTCTGCCGAGAACCTGCCGTAAGTGTCGTTCGTCTCGATGATCGAGATACCGAGTGGCGGGATCTCATGAAACGCGGGTTGGAGCTCTTCGGCTGTCGGGAGCCCGTATAGATTATCCAGCATCGAGGAAACCCCTTAGCGCTTGGAGTAGAACTCGACGATCATCCGAGTGTCGACCTTGGTGTCGATCTCGGATGGGGCGGGCAGTGCCGCGACCGTGCCGGTGGCGTTTTCGGCGTTCAGCTGTAGCCAGCCGGGGACCGTACGCTTCGGCAACGTCTCTTTCATCGTCTTGAAGTAGTTGTTGGATCGTGACCCCTCTCGCCATGAGATCACGTCACCGGGCTTGACCATGAACGACGGGATGTCCACCCGACGCCCGTTCACCTGGAAGTGACCGTGGTTGACCAGTTGACGCGATTGATTTCGGGAGTCGCCGAAAGCAAGTCGGTACACGACGTTGTCCAGCCGTCGTTCGAGCAGTTGCATGAGCCGGTCGCCCGTCACGCCGGAAGCGCGCGTCGCCTGATTCATGTAGTTGCTGAACTGGCGCTCGAGCGTGCCGTATACGTAACGAGCCTTCTGCTTCTCGCGCAGTTGTGTTCCGTGCTCGGAAATCCGGCGTCGCCGCTGGAAACCCGCGTTAGCGGCCTGTTCGCCCGGGGGCGCCCGGCGCTTGTCTACGGCGCAGCGCGGCGTGTAGCAGCGTTCGCCTTTCAGGAAGAGTTTTTCTCCCAACCGCCTGCAAAGCCTGCAAGCCGGGCCGTTATACCTCGCCATTAAAGCCTGTTTTTCCTTTCGCCGTTTTACGGGCGTACTGGTGCGGATCCGGATGAGGACAGTCGATCCCGAGTCCTGGCTTGGAGGTGCGCTATCGATGTGAAAGCGCATCGCGTTCCGCCGGGGGCTAAACCCGGCGTTTCTTCGGCGGCCGGCACCCGTTGTGGGGCACCGGCGTGACATCTTTGATACTCGTGATACGCAGGCCGGCGGCCTGCAGGGAGCGGATGGCCGCTTCCCGGCCGGATCCGGGACCCTTGACAAGCACGTCTACCGTGCGCAGTCCATGGTCCATCGCCTTCCGTGCGGCGGCCTCTCCGGCGCGCTGCGCTGCGAAGGCCGTGCCCTTACGAGATCCCTTGAACCCAACGGTTCCGCCGCTCGCCCAAGACAGCACGTCGCCGTTTGGCTCCGTCAGGGTCACGATTGTGTTGTTGAATGTGGCGGAGACGTAGGCGTGCCCCTGGGGGACGAACTTCCTCTCACGACGTCGTGTGCGAACTCTTCTTGGCATTCTGTTTTGATTCCGCCTCCGGGCGGGTGGATCACTGACCCCTGCCATACGCTGGTGCGCCGGCGCCGGTCCTTATTTCAATTGAGGGATCCCGTAGGTACCGTCTGATAGCCGCTCAAAAGCGGATGGTGGCTTAGTGGCCGACCTTCTTCTTGTTGGCGATCGCACGTCGGCGTCCGCGTTTGGTCCTAGCGTTCGTCTTTGTGCGCTGTCCGCGTGCCGGTAGGCCGCGCCGGTGGCGCAGGCCACGGTAGCTTCCGATATCGATCAACCGGCGCACGTTCATCTGGACCTCTCGGCGGAGGTCTCCTTCGATGATCGCTCCGCTGCGGTCAAGGGCGCCACGGAGCCGGTTGAGCTCCTCCTCGCTGAGCTCACGGACACGCGGGTTGCCGGGAAGCGCTGCCTCTTCCACAACGCGCTTGGCCACAGCCGGGCCTACGCCGTAAACGGTCTGCAACGAGATATCGACCCGCTTGTTGTCCGGTATGTTCACTCCAGCGACGAGTGCCATGTGCGATGTTCCTTAAACCTTCAAAAACCTGGAAATTCGGGGGTGACCCGGGTTCTGGCGGCGAGGTTGCTCCAGGCGCCTGTCGTGCCCGCCTCAATGTGGAGAAATTAACCCTGGCGTTGTTTGTGCCGCCCGTTGCTGCACAGAACGCGGATCGTTCCCTTGCGTCGGATCACCTTGCAGTTAGCGCAACGACGTTTTACGGATGCTCTTACTTTCATATTTTTGTACCTGCCCCAGACGGCTTGACGCCTACCGGTCTACTTAAACCGGTAGGTGATCCGGCCACGGGTTAGGTCATAAGGAGAGAGCTCAACCAGCACCCTGTCGCCCGGCAGAACCCGGATGAAATTCAACCGGATCTTTCCGGATGCGTGCGCCAGTACCTTGTGCCCGGTCGGGAGCTCCACGCGAAAGTTCGCGTTGGGGAGTGCCTCTGTAACCGTGCCCTCTACTTCGATGCCTTCCTTCTTCGCCAAATTTTCTCCGTTCCCGGTGTTCCGCTTAAAGGGCCGTCAAAACTTCCGGACCTTCCGGTGTGATCGCCAGGGTGTGCTCAAAATGCGCCGAAAGTTTTCTATCCGCCGTCACAACCGTCCAGCCATCATCGAGGGCTTCCGTCCTCCACGTGCCAAGGTTGACCATCGGTTCTATGCAGATAACCATCCCGACGCGAAGCTGCGGCCCCTGCCCGCCGACTCCTACGTTTGGGATTTGCGGCGCTTCGTGCAGCCGCCGGCCTATTCCGTGTCCCGTGTACTCCCTGACTAGTTCAAATCCCAGAGGCCTTACGTAACCCTCCACTGCGGCGGATATGTCGCCGACCCTGGCGCCCGGTATGGCCGCCAGAATCCCCTGTTGCAGAGCCCTCCGAGTGACCTCGACCAGCTCTTTTTTCTTCTCATCCCCGTCGCCGGCTATCAGCGTTATCGCCGAGTCGCCATGGAAACCATCGACAACCGCGCCGATGTCCAGTTTCACCAGATCACCGTCCTGGATCACCCGGTCGCCCGGGATCCCGTGGACTATCTCCTCGTTCAAGGAGGTACAGATCACGCCCGGAAACGGAATCGTACCCGGGCTTGGCGCATACCCGAGAAATGATGGCTCGGCGCCTCTGTCCGATATCACCTTCTGGGCTTCTTTATCCAGGTAACCCGTGGTCACCCCGGGTTCCAAGACTTCAATGAGCCGTTCTCTTACCGCCGCGACAACTCTCCCGGCCGCGCGCATTGAGTCCAATTCGCGGGCTGACTTAATCGTCGGTACCCGAAACATTGGATCCGATTCTGAGCCGAGAGTTGAGCCGAGGTTCAAGGATGCTCCTAGAGATTATAGCTCAAGCCTGGCTTCGCCGCACGTACCAGATGGGTCCCCCAAATGGCTGTCAACGAAGAGCTACCCGACCGCCCCGGCCAGGTCTTTCTGTACGGCGTCGATCGACTGTTCTCCATCGACCGTCACCAGCTTTCCCATGGTCCTGTAGTGATCGAGGACCGGCGTGGTCTGCGTTTCATACACCTTGAGGCGGTTAAGCACCGCTTCAGGCTTGTCGTCCTCACGCCGGATCAGCTCCGTGCCACAGTCGTCGCACGCCTCGCTGTTCTTCGGTGGGTTGAACGTGTCATGGTATGCCCGCTGGCAATCGGAGCAGGTGGCGCGGCCGGCAAGCCGCCTAACAAGCTCCTTCTCTGAGACCTCGAAATAGATAGACCGGTCCACGCTTGTGCCGTCGGCGGCAAGCGCCTCATCCAGCGCCCGTGCCTGCGCCACCGTGCGCGGAAAACCGTCCAGCACGATGCCGTCGGAGCCCGGAGACTCCAATCGGCGCTGAATCATCCCGATCATCACGTCGTCCGGCACCAGGTCACCTCGGTCCATGAACGCCCTGGCGGCAAGTCCCAGTTCCGATCCCGCCGCGACCTCTACGCGAAGCAGATCACCTGTCGCGAGGTGAGTCAGGGTCTTTTCCCCTGCAAGAGCCTTGGCCTGTGTGCCCTTGCCTGCGCCGGGCGCCCCAAGAAATACGATGAGCAAACGGTGTGTGCCTTTGAACTGAGTCGGGGTGGAACTAGCGGATGAAGCCTTCGTAGTTACGCATGAGCAACTGAGCTTCAAGCTGCCGCATCGTGTCCAGCGCCACGCCGACCATGATCAAAAGGCTGGTCGCGCTGACGATGCTCGTCGACGCGGCTACACTCGTTACTTGGCCGGCTAGGTACGGCATGATGGCGATCAACCCGAGGAATACGGCGCCGCCCCACGTGATACGGAAGATCACGCGCATGAGGTAGTCGTGCGTCGGCTTGCCCGGCCGAATGCCCGGCACGAACCCGCCGTTCTTCTGCAGGTTCTCCGCCAGGTTCTGTTGATTGAACGTGACGAGCGCGTAGAAAAAGGTGAACACCACGACCATGATGAAGACTAGGATCCAGTAGAACAGGCTCGTCGGGCTCAGCGCGTCGGTAAAGAACGCTGACATGTTTGCGACAAAGCTATCGCTCGCCGGGTCCGCAAAGTAGCTGGCGAGGGTGGGCGGCAGGATCAAGATCGAGAACGCGAAGATCAGTGGGATCATGCCCGCGGAGTTGACGCGTAAAGGTATATGCGTGGCACCCGCCTGCCGGTACATCCTCCCGCCACGGAAGATATTGCGACCATACTGAACGGGAATCCTGCGTTGCGCCTCGTTGAACACCACGATGAAGTAGATCATCGCAAGCGTTATGACGCCCAGCATTAACAGCTGGAATCCCTGATCTCTGATCAGCACGCTCTGGCCAACTATCTGGGGCAACGTAGAGACGATTCCTGCGAAAATAATCAGCGATATACCGTTTCCGATGCCCTTCTCAGTGATCAACTCGCCCAACCACACTAAGAACAGTGTTCCGGCGACAAAAGCGCTCAAAATGGCGAGCGTGCCGAGCAGCTCCCCGCTGCCAAGCCCGATGCCACCGATCGCCCCGCCATGGATACCACCGAGCCCGCCGCTCTGCAGCAGGTTCAACTGGCCGTAGCCTTGCAAGATGGCGATCGGGACCGTCAGATAGTGCGTGAGCTGGTTGATCTTCTGGCGGCCGTACTGGCCCTCCGCCGAAAGCTCTTTCAGTGACGGGATGAGCGGCGTCATGATCTGGATGATGATCGACGCCGTGATGTACGGATAAACACCAAGTGCGGCGACACTCAGGTTCCTGAGCGCCCCCCCGCTGAACAGATCAAGGAAGCCCAGTAGCGGGCTGGCTTCAAATGCGGCCGCCAGCGCGTCGCGGTCCACACCGGGCACCGGGAGGTGCGCGGTGAACCGGAAAACAATCAAAATCGCCAGCGTAAACAGGATCCGGGACCGGAGGTCCGGGATCCGCATCGAGTCGATCACCGCCTGAAGTAAGGCGGGACGGGTCGATTCTGCTCTTTGTGCTTGCGCTTCTCGGATCAACGACGCACCTTCACCCTGGCAAATCCACGGAAGTCAGCAATAGCTAATCTATTACGACTACGCTGCCGCCGGCAGCTTCGATCTTTGTCCGTGCAGATTTACTGAACCCGTGCGCGCTGACCTGGAGGGACGCAGATATCTCACCATCTCCCAGGATTTTGATTTTCTCGCCGGCCTTTGTGATGATGCCGACCGATGCGAGCTCGGCGGGACCCACTTCCGAGTCGGCCTCAAACACATCAAGCCGTGACACGTTGACTGGAACGAACTCGGTCCGCCACTTGTTGTTGAAGCCCCGCATGTAAGGCAGGCGCTTCACGAGCGGCAACTGACCGCCTTCAAAGAACGGTTTTATACTCGTGCGTTGTTTCTGGCCCTTGGAACCGCGGGTGGAGTAGGTGCCGCGGCCGCTGCCATCGCCCCGCCCGACGCGTCGTCGAGGACGGGCCGAACCGGGAGCGGGCTTGAGGTCGTGTAATCCCATTTGCCTAAATTACCTGCAATCGTTGATTTCTAGGAGGCGAGTTTCTACTCAGCTTCTTCCACAGTTATGAGATGCCGAACTTTGTGGATCATCCCGCGCACTGCGGGGTTGTCCGGCCGGATCACCTGCTGACGGATCTTGCGAAGGCCGAGGGACTGCAGTGTCGCCCTCTGATCCTGCGGGTAGCCGATCTTGCTTCTGATCTGAATGATACGAAGGTCGCCCATGGCTTACTCCGCCACTGCCGCCGACGCGACCGCCACTGCGACCGGATCGGGCTGCGGGGTCGGAGCCGAGTTGTCGATGCCCATGCGACGGGCATACTCGGCCTTCGGGTCACGCAACTGGCTCAGTGCGAGCAGCGTGGCGCGTACGATATTCAGCGTGTTATTGGAGCCGAACGTCTTTGACAGAACGTCTTTGACGCCCACGACCTCCATGACGGCCCGAACACCGCCACCGGCGATGATGCCGGTACCGGGAGCGGCCGGCCTGAGCAGCACCTTGGCGCCGCCAAACTTGGCCGTTATCTCGTGCGGCAGGGTGGTGCCGTTAAGTACGACGGGCTTCATCTCACGCTTGGCGCCGGCGGTGCCCTTGCGGACCGCGTCCGGGACGGCCCCGGCCTTGCCGAGGCTCATCCCGACCTTGCCTTCACTGTCGCCGACAACCACGAGCGCATTGAAGCTCAGGTGACGACCACCTTTAACGACCTTGGAGACGCGTCGAATCTTGATTACGCGTTCTTCGAGGCCTGAATCTTCCCGTTCTTGGGGGCGGTCACGCCGGGGCCCACGGCCCCGGCCGCGGTCGCCCGGTCCGCCACGGCCGCGATTGTCACCGGGTCCGCCACGACCGCCTCGGCCCCCACGACCACGGCCACCGCCACCTGCTCCGGGTGGTCCACCCGGCCTGTCTTGCTGAGTCATCTAAAACTCCAGACCCACTTCGCGGGCCGCTTCTGCGAGCGCCTTCACACGTCCGTGGTACGCATATCCGCCGCGATCGAACACCACGCGTTCGATTCCGGCATCTTTTGCCTTTTGGGCGATCGATGTACCGACCGCGGTCGCACTATCGATCTTGCCGTCGGAAGACGGCTGACTCTTGAAATCCGGGTCAAGCGTTGACGCCGTAACCAGGGTGTGCCCGGCTGAATCGTCGATCACCTGCGCATAGATGTGGTGATTACTGCGGAACACAGCCAGCCGCGGCCGCTCTCTTGTGCCGGCCAATTTCTTGCGCAGCCGAGTGTGGCGCATCTCACGCCTTGACTGGTGGAGCTTCTTACTTGGCATCTTGATTATTCCGCCCTGGCGGCACTCTTGCCGGGCTTGAGGTGGATCTGTTCACCGGCGTAGCGCACGCCCTTGCCGGTGTAGGCGTTTGGCGGCCGGAGCTTGCGAATGACTGCGGCTTGGTGGCCCACGGCCTGTTTGTCCGCGCCCTTTACGACGACGCGCACCTGTCCGTCCGCTTCCAGCGTGATGCCGCCCAGTGGCTGGACCTCAACCGGGTGGCTGAATCCGAGCTGGAGCGTGATGCCCTTGCCGTTCTGCTGAACCCGGTAGCCGGTGCCGATCAGATCAAGTGCACGCTCGTAACCATCTGACACGCCGACCACCATGTTGTTCAAGAGGGAGCGGGTCAGTCCGTGCAGGGCACGGTGCTTCGGTTCGTCGGAGGGGCGGGAGACCGTGAGGACCCCGTCTTCCAGGACGATAGACATGGCGTCATGGAATTCGAAGTTGAGTTCGCCGTTGCCGCCCTTGACCGAGACCGCAGAACCATCGATTTTGACGTCGACGCCTGACGGGACCGGGATGGGGGCTCCACCAATTCTGCTCATCGTTACGTACTCCTGCCCTTACCAAACGTAGAACAAGAGCTCGCCGCCGATGCCGCGTCGCCAGGCCTCGCGCCCGGTCATAACGCCAGCGGATGTCGAGATAAACGACACGCCGAGGCCACCGAAGTAGCGAGGAATCTCCCGTCGACCGACGTAGACCCGGAGCCCGGGTTTACTGACGCGCTTCAAGCCCGTGATGACCGGTGATTCGTCCTCGTAGTACTTGAGGCCGAGCTTCATCATGGGCTGTTTCTTGCCTTCCGCCTCTTCAATCTCGACGGAGGCAATGAAACCTTCACGCTGCAACATCCGGGCCAGGGACCGCTTCGTTTTGGAAGCGGGGACTAGGACGGATTCATGTCTCACCTGGATGGCGTTTCGCACCCTAGTCAACATGTCTGATATCGGATCGGTTAAGGGCATTCTCTGTTCCTGCTTCTTGCTACACCGTTGGTTTGCCGTCCGGGCCGCCCTTCCTGAGGGACAGCACGTGACACCTTCCGGCGATAACCGCTGGCCGCCACACGGCGGGACGGGACCGGGTCATGTGTTAGAGGCTCGCCTTCCTGATTCCGGGAAGCTCACCCCTGAGGGCCAGCGAACGGAAACATATGCGGCACATTCCGACGAATCGGATGTAGCCGCGCGGCCGTCCACATCTCTCACACCTGTTGTGGAACTGCACCGGGTACTTCATCGTGCCCGTCGCCAACTCGCGCTTGTGGCGCTTCCACTTCTCTACTTTTGTTTTCTTAGCCAAATGGGATTCCCAGATTTACTAAAAGGGTAAAACCGAAAGAGCTACGCGGCGTCTTCGACCCGCTCGAAGGGCATGCCGAGAAGCTCTAGCATCCGGCGGCCCTCTTCATCCGTGTTGGCGGAGGTCACGATGTTGACCTGGAGGCCGCGTAGCCGGTCGATTAGATTGTAGTCGATCTCCGGAAACACGATCTGTTCCCGGATGCCAAGGGAGTAGTTGCCGCGCCCGTCAAACGACCGCCGTGAGATCCCGTGAAAGTCACGGACACGTGGCAGCGTTAAGTTGATGAGGCGGTCAAGGAAGTCCCACATCCGCTGCCCGCGCAACGTGACAGTGAGACCAACCTGCATCCCCTCGCGGAGCTTGAAGTTGGAGATGGACTTCCTGGCGCGTTGGATCACTGGCTTCTGGCCAGCGATAGTGGTCAAATCGCCAAGTGCGGCGTCGAGCGCGTTACGGTTGTCCAGCGCCTCACCGATGCCGATGTTGAGAACGACTTTGACCGGCCTCGGTATCTGCATCGGGTTCGAGTAACCGAACTCGGTCCGCATCGCCTGAGTTACGTCTTCACGATAGGTGGCTTTGAGCCGGGGCTCCGCCGCCACTGCGACTTCAGGACTCACTTCTACCTCTTACGATTCGTACCTTGGTGCCGTCTTCGAGTACACGGAATCCGACTCTGCCGGATTCGCCCGTTTCTGGGTCGATGAACGCCACGTTTGAGATCTGGATGGGCGCTTCTTGCCGGATGATCCCGGCCTGCGCCGTACCGGCCTGCTGCTTGACGTGCCGTGTCACAAGGTTGACCCCGTCAATGACGACGGTGCCCTTCTTGCGGTCCACGCGCGCCACCTCTCCTTTGGCGCCGCGGTCTTTGCCCGCGATCACCTTTACTTGGTCGCCCCGGCGTATTCGCTGTGCCATATCTACAGCACCTCCGGGGCGAGCGAAACGATACGCATGTAGTCACGCTCCCGCAGTTCCCTGGCCACCGGGCCAAAGATGCGGGTGCCACGCGGGTTCTGGCTCTCGCCGATGATGACGACGGCGTTGTCGTCGAACTTGATGTACGAACCGTCCGGGCGACGCGTGTTCTTGGCGACGCGGACGATCACGGCCTTTACAACCTCGTGCATCTCCACGGTGCCGCCGGGGGTTGCTTCTTTGACGGCGGCAGTAATCACGTCACCGAGACCGCCGTAGCGGCGCCGGCTCCCGCCGTCGACGTGAATACACATCACCTCGCGGGCCCCGGAGTTATCGGCTACGCGCAAACGCGATTGAACCTGAATCACTTACTCGGTCCCCGTCGATTGTTCGGTTTCGGTCGTTTCGATCGTCGTCGAAAGTTCGGACGGCTGGAAATCTGCGACGTCACCCACCTGCAGGATTTCGATCAGCCGCCAGCGCTTTCGGCGTGAAAGCGGGCGTGTCTCCTCGATGCGAACGACGTCGCCCAGGTGAGCTTGGTTGTTCTCGTCATGGGCCAGGAACCTGGTCACGCGACGGCGCGACTTTCCAATGAGCCGGTCACGCTGACTCCAATAGAACTCGACCGTAATGGTCTTGTCCATCTTGTCGCTGACGACTGTGCCCGTCCTCTGTTTTTGCAGACCGGATGTCAACTCTGAAGTGCCTCAGCAATCTCGCGTTCACGCAGCACCGTCCGGACCCGGGCGATGGTGCGCCTCGTGGTCTTTATTTCACTTGAGTCTTGGAGCTGGAGCGTGGCCTTCCGGAACCGGAGATTCATCATCCCCCGCTGCTGATCGGCGAGCTCTTTTATGAGCTCGTCGTGGCTTAGCCCTCTTACTTCGTCAATATTCACCTGTATCTCCGTCTAAACCAGGTTCTCACGGGAAACGATAGTTGTACGGACCGGCAGCTTGTGCCCGGCGCTTGTGAGTGCCTCACGTGCCAGTGCCAGCGGAACGCCTCCGATCTCAAACATCACACGGCCACGGCGAACGACAGCGACCCAGTGGTCCACTGCGCCTTTGCCACCGCCCATGCGGGTCTCTGCGGGCCGGGCGGTGACGGATTTGTCCGGGAAGACCCGGATCCATACCTGCCCGCCACGGTTCAACTTGTGAACGATGGCTCGCCGAGCCGCCTCTATCTGACGGGAAGTCAGCCAGGCGGCTTCTATGGACTTGAGGCCCAGCGCGCCGAACTCCAATGAGGCACCTGCCTGCGGCGACCCGTTCATCCGGCCCCGGTGGTGCTTGCGGTACTTGACCCTCTTTGGCTGAAGCATCGTTTAGGCCTCCGACTTCTCGTCTGATGCGCCGGATTCGGTTTCCGCTTCGGGCGTCTCTTCCACGGCCGTTTCTGTGGCCGCCGCCGCTACCTCTACCGGGATCTCTACCGTAACGCTGCCAGCCATCGCTTCCTCTTCAGATTCGGTTTCAACAGAAGCTGACTCCGCTGCGGTGGCGCTGGCTGCTGCCTGCTCCGCCACAACGTCTGCGACGTTGAGCGTCCTGCCGGCGCGGCCTTCGGGGAGGATATCGCCCTTGTAGATCCAGACCTTGATGCCGATGCGACCGAACGTTGTCGCAGCCTCGGCGATGGCGAAATCGATGTCCGCACGAAGTGTGTGCAGCGGGACCCGGCCCTCGATGGCCTTGTCGGCGCGAGCGATCTCCGCTCCGCCCAGTCGCCCGGAGGCGATGATCTTGATGCCCTGCGCGCCGGCCTGCATAGTCCGTTGTGCGGAGAGCCGCATCGCACGTCTGTAAGCGACACGACGCTCGAGCTGGTCGGCGATGTTCCGGGCTACCAGGAAGGCGTCCACATCGGCGTTACGGACCTCTTGAATGTTCAGGCGGGCGCGTTTGCCGGTGAGCTGCTCCAGCTCCGTGCGGAGTTCGTCCACACGCTGGCCGCCGCGGCCTATGACGATGCCGGGGCGCGCGGTGTGCACGGAGACGACGAGGTCCTGCGTGCCGCGTTCGATCTCGACGCGCGTGATGCCGCCCGCCTCTTCGTAACGGTCTGCGATAAGTTTTCGTATGGCCTGGTCTTCCACGGCCAAATTGCGATAGCCGGTCGCTTTATCGGCGAACCAGCGTGCCTGCCATTGGCGAACCCCGCCGAGGCGGAACCCTATCGGGTGAGTTTTCTGGCCCAACCTAGTTTCCTACTTCCTCATCGACTTCCACAGTCAGATGGCTGCTTGGCCGGTTGAAGGCTCCAACACGGCCGCGAGCCTTCGGGCGAAATCGCCGAAGGGTCGTGCCCTGGTCTACCGTTACAGTGACGATTCGCAGCGCACCGCGATCCATCAATTCGTTGTTTTCGGCGTTGGCGGCCGCAGACGTGATCGTCTTCGACATCACCGTCGCGGACGGGCTGATCATGAAACGAAGCGTGTCGAGCGCCTCATTTACCGGCCGGCCACGTACTAGGTCAGCGACCTTCCGTAATTTGAAGGCCGAGATCCCGACGCTTTTGTTGTATGCCCTGACTGCCATCGTCTCGATCTATCTGCTTCTAGATTTCCGTAAACCCCGTCGTCTAGGGGTTCATTGATTCAAGGAAGTGAGCTTCCCGGCTACCGGATAGAGGTCGTCCTGTCCGACCGTCCGGCGTGCCCGCGGAAGGTCCGCGTCGGCGCAAATTCGCCAAGACGGTGACCCACCATGTTCTCGCTAATCAGAACAGGGATGTGCCGTCGTCCATCGTGGACGCCGATCGTCAGCCCAACCATCTCAGGCATGATCATCGAGGCCCGTGACCAGGTCCGGATGACGTTGCGTGACGAGTTGCGCTGAGCGCGCCGCACGCGTGTCATCAACTTCTCTTCAATGAAAGGACCTTTTTTAATGGAGCGTGACATGTAATCCCTGGTTGCCTTGGTATTTGTTTACAGGTGGTTTGTTAACCGGTTGTTAGCAGTTATTTCTGATATCGCCTGCGGACGATGAACCTATCTCCCGCCCTGTTCTTGCGGGTGCGGGGACCAAGCGCCGGTTTGCCCCACGGGGTCTTCGGGTGCTTCAGACCGATACCGACCCGTCCCTCACCACCGCCGTGCGGGTGATCGCTCGGGTTCATCGCCGCCCCCCGGACCGTAGGCCGGAAGCCGCGATGACGCTTACGCCCGGCCTTGCCAAGCTTCTGGTTCTTGTGGTCCAGGTTGCCCACCTGGCCTATGGTGGCCATGCAATTGGAGAGCAGCCGGCGGACCTCGCCGGACGGCAGACGGATCTGTGTGTACCGGTCCTCGTGCGCCATCACCTGTGCGACCGTCCCGGCGGAGCGGACCATTTTACCGCCTTTGCCGGGCTGGATCTCAATGTTGTGGACGTACGTACCCGTCGGCAGGGTGCCGAGCCTGCGGGCGTTGCCCGGTATCACGGCCGCCTCGTCGCCAGCGACGAGCGTCGAGCCGACTCCGATGCCGTCCGGGGCGATGATGTAAACCTTCGGGCCGTCGTGGTACTGGATCAGTGCGATCCGCGCCGAGCGGTTGGGGTCGTACTCGATAGAAAGAACAGTGGCGTTTACGTCACGGCGCATGCGCGCAAAGTCGATGATCCGGTAGCGACGCTTGTGGCCGCCACCGCGATGACGGACCGTGATGCGTCCCGTGTTGTTGCGTCCGCCCTTTTTGCCGAGAGGCGCGAGGAGCGCGCGCTCCGGCTTCTTCCGCGTGATGTCGGAGAAGTCAGAGAGGACGGTATTTCTGCGACCGGGGGAGGTCGGTTTTAGTCGTCGAACCGGCATCTAGGCGCCCTCGAATAGTTGGATTGTGTCGCCCGCCTGCAGCGTGACGACCGCTTTCTTCCAGTTGGACCTGGTAACTGGCCGCGGGCCGAAGCGTTTGCTCTTGCCCTTGATGACCATCGTGTTGACGTCAAGCACCGTGACCTCAAACACCTTTTCGACCGCTGCCTTGACGTCAGCCTTGTTGGCGCTTTTCTGGACCTCAAACACATACTTGCCGCGTTCCTGCAGCAGCGTGCTCTGTTCCGTCACGATGGGCCTGACCAGTACGTCAAAGAGACTCATGCCGGGCTACCCGCTTCCTCTGCATTGCGGCCTGCTCGCCCCGGCTTCACCGTCACGTGACCCCAGAGCTCGTCGATGTTCTCGACGGCGTGCCGGGAGATGATGATGTTGCGGGCACGCGTCGCCGCCAGCGGACTGAGAAGCCGTGAAGCCAACGTGTCTGTGTTCGGGATGTTCCGCACGGATTTGCGAAGATCACCCGTCGGCGCAGTGGTAATGATCAAGGTGGATCCCTTGATCTCTAGGGCGCTCAACATCTCAAGGATCGCTTTGGTGTTGGGCTCGCCGACCGAGAGATCATCGATAACGGTGATGTACCCGTTTCGGACCTTATCGGAGAGCGCCACCCGGAGCGCGCGCCGTCGCATCCGCACCGGAAGGCGTTTCGAGTGGTCCCGCGGGTGCGGGCCGTGTGCGACTCCCCCGCCCCGGAGTCCGGGGTTTCCGGAGTCGCCAAGACGGGCCCGTCCGGAACCCTTCTGAGCCCGCAGCTTGCGGTTGGAGTGCACCACCTGTCCGCGGGTGCGGACGCTGTGGGTGCCCTGGCGACGGTTTGCCTGCTGGGCTACCACCGCCTGGTGCAGCAAGGGGCCGTTCATAGGCTCCGCGAAGACGTAATCGCTTACCTCGACGGTAGCGACGGCATCCCCTGACATATTTTTCGTTTCAAGTTCCACGATGAACCAAATCTTGGAGCCGCTATTTCTCGGCGGCCTAGTAGTTGCCGTTTGTCCGTTCGATTCGGACGAGGGAGTTGCGTGCGCCGGGCACGCTGCCGCGCACCAACACGATGTTGCGCTCGGCGTCGACCTTCACGACCCTGAGACCGCGGGTGGTCACTTTGTTGTTGCCCATGTGGCCCGCCATGCGCGTGCCCTTCCAGACTCGGCCCGGTGAGCTGCCGGCGCCGATGGAACCAGGAGCCCGATGCCGGTCTGATTGCCCGTGCGTCTTCGGGCCTCCGTGGAATCCGTGTCGGCGAACGCCGCCAGCGAAACCACGTCCGCGCGTCTTGCCTGAAACGCTGACCGTCTCGCCGACCTCAAATACCGCAGCGTCAAGCGACTGGCCGACCTCAAATTCACTCAGGTCGGACGCCTTGAACTCCTGCAGGTGGCGGAACCTGCCGCCGGAGCGTTGCTGGTGGCCCGCAGCCGGTTTATTCAGACGCTTGGCGTCTTGGAAACCGAGCTGAATAGCCTCGTAGCCGTCAAGCGTATCGGTGCGAACCTGCGTCACAACACACGGCCCCGTCTCGATCGCCGTTACGGCGTCGACGGTCCCGTCCTCGTTGTAAAGCGTGGTCATTCCGACCTTGCGGCCTAACAGGCCCTGGATACCCATTGTTATCTCTGCTCTATCCTCGGGTTCGTTCTAAGTGTTCGATCTGGGACGTTGATTACAGTTTTATCGAGATGTCGACACCGGCCGGCAGGTTGAGCCGGGTCATGGCGTCGATCGTCTTCGAAGTGGGCTCGTGTACATCGATGAGCCGCTTGTGCGTGCGCAACTCAAAGTGCTCACGCGAGCGCTTGTCGATGTGCGGCGACCTGATGACGCAGAAGCGCCGGATCGATGTCGGAAGCGGCACCGGGCCGGAGATGTTGGCGCCTGTTCGTTCCGCCGTCTCAACGATCTGAATCGCGGATACATCAAGCACTCGATGATCGAATGCCTTCAACACGATTCTTATTTTTTGTCCGGCCATGTTTCCTTCCGTCCACGTCTCAACGTGAACGGACCCTCACCGGCTGGTAAGGGTCCTCAGTTGGTTATTTGCCCCCGCCTGCGATGTCATCTGCGATGTGTCGCGGGGCTTTGTCGTAGTGGTCGAGTGACATTACAAACGATGCGCGGCCCGTCGTGCGGGAACGCAGGTCGGTTGCGTAGCGGAACGTCTCCGCGAGGGGGACAAAAGCGTTGACGATCTGCGTCTCGTTTTGCCCTTCCATGTTCTGTATCTGGGCGCGTCGTGAGTTCAGGTCTGCGAGAACGTCACCGAGGAACTCGGCCGGCGTGATCACTTCCAGCGTCATGATCGGCTCAAGTATCGCCACACGAGCTCGCTGCGCCGCCGCTTTGAACGCCATGGAACCGGCGACGTTGAACGCCATTTCTGACGAGTCAACCTCGTGGTAAGAACCGTCCGTAAGAACGATCTTCACGTCCGTTACCGGGTAGCCGGCAAGAACGCCGTTGGCCGCCGCTTCACGGGCGCCTTGTTCGATAGGCCGGTAGTACTCCCTCGGGAGGGTAGAGCCCGTGATTTCGGACTCAAATACAACGCCTTCACCGATGCCGAGCGGCTCCAGACGGAGCGTACAGTCACCGAACTGGCCGTGGCCACCAGTCTGCCGGACGAGCCGTCCCTGTGCTTCAGATATTCGGGTGACCGTCTCACGGTACGCGACCCGCGGGCTGCCGACGTTTACGTCGAGCCCGAACTCGCGGCGCATGCGCTCCACGATCACGTCTAGGTGCAACTCGCCCATTCCAGCGAGGACGACCTGTGCGGTCTCTTCGTCTGTGCTGAGCCTGAGTGTCGGGTCCTCGTCGGCGAGCCTGTTCAGCGCGACGTCCATCTTGTCCTGGTCCGATCGAGTCTTGGGCTCGACGGCCACAGACAGGACGGGTTCCGGGAACTCGATCGTCTCCAGGACGATCCGGTCGTTGTTGGCAGCAAGCGTGTCGCCGGTGCGTGCGTCCTTCAGCCCGATGACCGTGACGATCTCGCCCGGTCCCGCCGACGTGATCTCCTCACGGCGGTCCGCATGCATCCGCAAAAGCCGGCCGATTCGTTCCCGGTTCCGGGTGCGCGGGTTAAAGAGGGTGGCCCCGGTCTCAAGTACGCCGGAGTAGACGCGGATGTAGATCAAACGGCCAACGTGCTGGTCGGATACGACCTTGAATATCAGTACGCTAACCGGCTCATCGACCGACGCGTGCCGGAGCAACTCAGTTCCGTCGACCGGGTCCACGCCTTCTATCGCAGGGACGTCGAGCGGAGAGGGCAAGTAGTCAACGATGGCGTCCAGCAAAGGCTGAATACCACGGTGCTTGAGGGCGGTGCCGCACATCACCGGCGTGACCTTGAGGTCGATGGTGGCCTTGCGCAAAGCGATGATCAGATCATCATTTGGGATCTCCTCGTCGCCCAGGTAGGACATGAGCAGCTCGTCGTCCGTTTCCGCCACCTTCTCTAAGAGGTTGGCGCGATACGCAGCTACTTCATCCGCCATGTTGGCCGGGATGGGAGCTTCAACCGCCTCAACGGCGTCGGCGGATTCGTAAATCCAGGCCTTCATCTCGATGAGATCGATCATGCCGCTGAAGTCAGCCTCAGCGCCGATCGGAAGCTGGATCGGGACGGCATTGGCGCCGAGTCTGCGTAAGAGCGACTCAACAGCCTTCACGAAATCGGCCCCCGCGCGGTCCATCTTGTTCACGAAAACCATGCGCGGCACGGAGTAGCGTTCAGCCTGTCGCCACACGGTCTCTGACTGTGGCTGGACACCGGCAACGGCGTCGATAATCACCACCCCGCCGTCCAGCACGCGCAGGCTACGTTCAACTTCCGCCGTGAAGTCGACGTGACCGGGCGTGTCGATGATGTTGATCTGATGATCTTTCCACTGAGTGGCGGTTGCCGCCGAAGCGATGGTGATCCCGCGCTCGCGCTCGAGATCCATAAAGTCCATCACAGTGGTGCCATCATCGATGTTGCCGATCTTGTGAGTCATCCCTGTAAAGAACAGGACGCGTTCACTCACCGTCGTCTTGCCGGCGTCGATGTGGGCGATAAATCCGATGTTGCGGATCTTCTTGAGATCTATTTTCGAAGAAGCTTTTGAAGCCACTGTTGTAGCCATTCGCGTTAAGTCCGACCTCTCCGGCGTTGTGGCCGGTGGAGTCGACGACCCCCCGGAGTTGCAGCTGGTGAAATTACCAGCGGTAGTGGACGAAAGCCCTGTTGGCCTCGGCCATTCGGTGAAGCTCTTCACGCCGGCGCACAGCGGCGCCCTGTCCTCGTGATGCGTCGAGCAGTTCGTTGTAGAGGCGCCGCGATATCGGCGCCCCCTGGCGGGCCCTCGCCGCCGTGATGAGCCACCTCATCGCCAGAGAGACTCGGCGTTCCGGCCGGACCTCGGTAGGCACCTGGTACGTGGCGCCACCGACACGGCGGGGCTTTACTTCAAGCATCGGCGTTGCGTTACGGATCGCCTGCTCAAAAACCTCGAGTCCGGGCCGGTTGGTTTCACTTTCAAGCATGCCAAGGGCGCTGTAGACAGCGCGTTGCGCGACCGTCTTTTTGCCGCCCTTCATCAGGCGGTTTGTAAAACGCGCCAGTTCCACGTTCCCAAAACGCGGATCCGGGTCAATGATTCTTCGCTCTGCGCGTCTTCGCCTTGCCATCTTTTTTCATCCTCCGGCCGGTCTCTGGCCCAGTTATCGCCGTAGCCAACTCTGAGCGGTCAACCTCGTTCCGGAAGCGTTCTTTCCTTTCCAAGAAAAACCCCGACCTGGCCTGAGTCCTGCGCCCGGTCCGGACCATCTGACTCATTAATGTCGGGGTAGTTGGGTCGATTCTCGACCCGTGAATTATCTCTGTGGCTTCACCGCTCCGTACTTGCTACGGCCACGGCGACGGTCGTCGACACCCGAGGTGTCAAGGGCGCCACGTACTACGTGATATCGAACTCCAGGCAGGTCTTTCACACGTCCGCCTCTTATAAGGACGACCGAGTGTTCCTGGAGGTTGTGTCCCTCGCCGCCGATGTACGCCGTGACCTCGATGCCGTTGGTCAGCCTGACGCGCGCCACCTTGCGAAGAGCCGAGTTCGGTTTCTTCGGTGTAACGGTCTTCACCTGTAGGCAGACGCCACGTTTCTGCGGGCTTCCATTACCCCGTCGCATTCGGTCTTTCAACGAGTTGTAGACGAAACCGAGGGCTGGCGTCTTGGACTTTGAACGCGTCCGCTTACGCGGCTTACGCATCAACTGGTTCGCTGTCGGCATTACCCCGCCCTGGAAATTGGTTACCGTCGCCATGTTTGTTCAGGCGTTCAGATAGGATGGCGAAAGGAATATCCCCGTCGCCACCATCCATTCGCAACAAACGACAAACGAGAAGTATAAGAATCTTGGACGGTCTACGTCAACGGAAATTGAGGTCATATCGCGATCGGAGAGTGTTTTCGTCGCCGGGATCGTTTCCATCTTGACCCGCCGGGCGTAATAACATTGTGCGTCGTTTCACGTAACCCCCTCCTCCACAGCACAGGCCTGCGTCGCCCACTTTCCATGATCCACTCTCGTGCCGAAAAACAACATGTGCCGGAAGTTGAATCGCCCGGCGCGTCCCGCCCTGATGGCTGGCATGTGACGGGATGCTGACGAGATGACCACCGTGTTACTCATCGGAATTCAGGACGCCGACGCGGCTCCGCTGGAAGCCGGGTTGAGGATGTTGGGACTTGATCTCACGCCGATCCGTCTACCAGAGGTGCGGATCCCGGACGGTATTGACGTGCGTCGATCCGTGGCGGTTCTTTCGGGCGCGGCGGATGCGGAACTGCCTGAACGCATCGACGCGGCGGTCGAGCTTTCTTTACCGGTCTTAATCCTCATGCCCGGCTTTGTGACACGTGACCTGAATCTATCTCAAACGTCTAATGGGCAGATCGATATTTGCTTTCCGCCGATCCGCCCGGAAGAGCTCGCGTTCAGGATCAACCTCTTGGCGGAGCGTTCCGGGGGCGACGACCTCGGAGTGGTTGTGCAGCAGGGCGAAATCCGGATAGACCTGGAGCGTTATGAGGTCACCGTTTCCGGCCACAAGGTGGACCTCACGTTCAAGGAGTACGAGTTGCTCCGCGTCTTGGCGTCCAACCCGGGACACGTTTACTCACGGGAGGCGCTGTTGCAGACCGTCTGGGCATACGACTACTACGGAGGCACCCGGACCGTAGATGTTCACGTTCGGCGATTACGCAGCAAGATCAATGACGTGGAACATCGCTTTATCGAGACGGTCTGGAACGTCGGCTATCGATTCCGGGCGGACATTGCTTAGGTCGTGAGAACACGGCCCGGAGAAGCACGGAACATTGGCTTGCAGGCGTTCGTCCAGTACCGGGTTACGCTTGCCGTTGTGGAACACTCCTCGTCGGCTCGATGTTAACAGCGACCGTTACGAGCGCAGCCGGGACGGCTTAATTATGGCCGTAATTCAAGATCCTACACTCGGGCGCCCATATCGTTAGGCGCCACATCATCTCGTCCGCCCGCGCCCGAGCAATTTGGTGGATCCAGCCTGGAACGGGTGATCGGACTCGCAGGGGCCGTGTTCGAGGGGTCACTGATTTCGGTCCGGATAGCGCTGGCCGCGGCGATGTTGTCGCTGGCGCTCGCGGTTGGATACTAGCAGTGCAACGATTTCCCGATGGTTGAAGGGGACAGGCAGGCCATTGATCAGGTCATCAGCAATCTCGTCTCCAACTCCATAAAGTAGAGCCACGATGACGGATCCGCGACAGTAAGTTGCGAGGCACGCGCGGAAGATGTCGCCGTCTCCATGACGGACACCGGGTTCGGTATTTCGGCACAGGACCAGAACCGCCTGTTTGAGCGCTTCTACCGGGGCAGCGACCCCATCAAGCTCCGCATCCGAGGCACCGGGCTTGGTTTGTACGTGAGCAAGAGTCTCATAGAGAGGCACCACGGACGTGTGTGGTGTCAGAGCGAAGCTGGCCAGGGTTCGGCGTTTTCTTTCCCCTTGCCGTTTGAACAACCCGTTGAAGAATCTGTCGCCGGGACGGTGCCGGTCGCCTGAAGGGCACCCCTGCCTGGACCGCGTTCAGGAAGTGCTTCGGCTAAACAAGGGCGCGCCCGTCTCGCTTGACCAGCCGCCCTTGAACGACCACGTCCGTGGGCTTGAACAGGTCCTCGATATCGTCCGCTGGATCCCCGGCCACGGCCAACAGATCTGCGCTCAGTCCGGCTTGAATAGCACCGGTTTCAGACCCGATACGCAGCGATTCAGCCGTGTCCACGGTGGACGCCGCCAGTGCCTCCCAGTTGGTGAAACCGAGAAGATCGACGAACGACCACGCATTCGCAGCGGACATATCGAACTCCCCGTGGGCCATCCCCATATCTAGGCCGGTCACAAACCTCACGCCCCGCTCCCTCATGTCACGCAGAACGATGTCGTGCTCATCCTCTGTTACCGTGGTGGCGGAAACGGCCCAGTGCGGGACGCGTGGTGGGACATCTCCGGCGGCGATTCTCACGTCGCCGACCATGATGTGGCCGGTCGTCGGGTCCGCCCAGATCCCCTTGTCCGCCGCCATCTGTGCGACGTCCGGATCGTAGGCGAGGCCTTTGCCGAAATCGGAATCGTGCCAGCGTGCGTGGATCAGCGTGTGAATGCCAGCTTCCACGCAGTTCCGCACGCCGTCGGCGGCAAGGCAGTGGGAGACGATCTGGACGTTCAGCCGTTCCGCTTCGACCACGGCCGCACGCAGCGTCTCCACCGGGTACTGGGCGGAACGCGGGTTGGCCTGGGGGGTGAACATCCCGCCGGTGGACATGATCTTGATCAAGTCTGCGCCCAGTTTGACCTGCGCCCTGATCGCCCGGACCACCTCCTCAGCCGTGTCCGCCTCGGCGCCGAAGAACCAGCAGTGCCCTGAGGTCGTCGTGATCGGCGCGCCCGCAAGCTGCAGGCGCGGCCCAGGGATCACGCCCGCCCTGACGGCGTCACGCACCGGGAACACCACGTCAGTCGGTCCGCCCAGGTCCCGCATCGTCGTCACGCCGCTCAAAAGCGCTGTGCGGAGGTGATCGACGGCGCGCATTATGAAGAACTCTTTCGAGTCGTTGAACGCTGCCCGCTGGGTGTAGGCGGGGTTTGGGCCCGCCGCCGTGTGCATGTGCGCGTGCGCCTCGATCAACCCGGGCATTAACGACACGTCCCCCAGTTCGTGTATCTCGTGTGTGTCGGATATGCCGGTCGGCAGCGCGCTTTGTTGTAACACGTCAGAAATCCGTCCGTCCTCGACGATGACGGCATGGTTGGACAGCCACGCTGTCACCTCCGGGTTGGCGACACGGTCTGCTTTGAAGACGGCGTTTTCTGTCACGTGCGTGCGTCCCTTACGGATTGTTCCAGTGGATTTATCGACTCGAACGGACCTGGTGAATTACCCGGCCGATTAGATGAGCGCCATCCCATCCAGTTTCACCGGCACGCCGCCCTTCACCACGTCCGCAGACATCGCAAGCGCACGTATGTCCTTCGATGGGTCGCCCGCCACCGACATCAGGTCGGCAAACTTGCCGGGCTGGAGCGAGCCGGCGTTTTTGTCCACCCGCAGCGCCTCGGCAGTAACGGAGGTGGAAGCGGAGACTGCCTCCCACGGCGTGTAGCCGAGTGACTCCACGAACGAGATGGCGTTGTACGCGGACTTGTCGTAGTCGGCGAACGCCATCCCCATATCGAGGCCCGTCGTGTAGCGCACGCCCCTGGCGCGCATGTCTTGCAACACCTCGATGGTCTGTTCCGGCGACGGTCGTGCGGCCGCGACTCCCCAGTGGATCTGTCGTTGTGGAGCGCCGGCGGCGCGCGCCTCGGCGCCCAGCACCGAGAGACCGATCGTGGGGTCAACCCAGCGACCTTCGTCGGCGAGCCGGGACGCGTCTTCCGGATCGTAGTCCATCGCAACCGTCGGATCGGATGATAGCCAGCGGCAGTGGATTATCTGGTGGATGCCGGCATCGATACAGTTGCGGATCCCGGCGGTGGCGTGTGAATGCGCGACGACGTAAATGCCGAGACGTTCCGCCTCCACTACAGCGGCGCGCAGTGTTTCGGCGGGGTACTGTGTCATCCGCGGGTTTGACGTCGGGGTGAAATTGCCGCCGGACGCCATGATCTTGATCACGTTTGCGCCCAGTTTGACCTGATTCCGAACCGCCTTCACGACATCCTCAAGGGTGTCCGCCTCCGTGCCGAACATCCAGCAGTGTCCAGCGGTGGTTGTGATCGGCGTTCCGGCGAGCAAGAGCCGCGGCCCGGGGATGACGCCAGCCTCGATAGCGTCCCTCACCGGGAACGCCACCTGGTTGCGGGACCCAATGTCCCGCATCGTCGTAACCCCGGAGAGCAGCGCCTTGCGCGCCGCGCCAACCGCCCGCATGACCATGCGGTCATCGGTCTCTGTCGTGATGTTCGCGAAACCGTCAAAATCGGGACTGACATGAAGGTGCGAGTGAGCCTCGACCAGCCCCGGGAGCAGCGACACGTCTCCGAGATCATGAGTCCGTTTGCCGGAAGTGTCCCCGAGGTTCGCGGACGGGAGCACCGCCTCGATACGCCCGGCTTCATCGGTGATAACGGCGTGATCGCTAAGCCAGCCGTCGTTGTTGGGATTGGCGACGCGGCTGGCCTTGAAGATAGCGGGCTCTGGCAATTGTTGATCCTCTCCTCGCACACCAAATGATTCAGGGGCGCCAATTAATCAGGTGTGCGGGGTGGATTCTAACGGTGCCGGTGCCCCCGTGGAGCGGCGGGAACCGCCCCAAGTTGGTCTGCCCGCCGGGCAAACCGCCCTGTGACTGTTGCGGCGCATCTGGAGCGCGAGCATAATGCGGCTCCCGGGGTTGCCGCTCCGCCGGGCGCGTGTGCGCATTGCTCAATGATTCTACGAACGCGTATGCGCGCGACCTGTCCGATCATCTGGCGTTTCTGGCGTGGCCCCATTCTTAAGGCCGGGGGCGCGTGCGTTCGATGCGAATGCTTTCGGCGTGGCCCATGTCTTGCCAACAGCAAGAGTTATAAGGAGCTCAGCTTTTGCACCCGTTTGAGTATGTCCGCGCTACGAGCATCGACGAAGCCGTAGCGACTCTCGCCAAACACGGCGAGCGCGCCAGGCCGTTTGCCGGCGGAACCGACGCCTTGGTCATGGCGCGCGCTGGCCGATGGGAGCTGGACGCCCTGGTCGACGTCAAACACATCCCGGAAACCAACGTCCTTGACCTTGGCTCCGGCGAATTCCGTCTCGGAGCTGCCGTCCCCTGTTATCGCGTCTATGAAGACGCAAAGGTCTCGGCGGCCTTCCCCGGCCTGGTGGACAGCGCCACCATCATCGGCGGGATACAGATCCAGTCCCGCGCCGGGCTCGGAGGTAACCTCTGTAACGCCTCCCCGAGTGGTGACGGTATCTGCTCCCTCATCGTCCACAACACGACATGCGTAATCGCCGGACCTAACGGCACCCGTGAGGTGGCCTCGGAAGACTTCTGCACCGGTCCAGGCCAATCGGTAATCGGCGACGGGGAGTTCCTGGTCGAGATGAAAATGCCGACGCCGCAAAAAGGCTTTGGCGCCGCATACCAGCGGTTCACCCCCCGGAACGAAATGGACATCGCCGTAGCCGGCGTTGCCAGTTCGGTACAGTTGGACGGGGACACGATCATGTCCGCCCGTGTCGCGCTCTCCGCGGTGGGTCCGACGCCGATCCTCTCGTCCGCCGGCGATTCACTTGCCGGCAAAGAAGCGACGGCGGAGAACATCTCAGTCGCAGCGCAGATAGCGAGCGGGAACGCAAGTCCTATTTCCGACATGCGCGGCACGGCTGAACAACGCACACACTTGGTCGGCGTTCTGGCCCGTCGAACCCTTGAGAGGGCCGTAGAACGCGCCCGGGAGAACAACTAAGTTGGTCGAGAAAGTAAGAGTCAGGGCAACCCTGAATGGAGAACCTGTCGACTTCTTGGTGGCGCCGTACGTGAGCCTTCTGGACACGCTGCGTGAGGAGCTGGGGCTGACCGGCACCAAGGAAGGTTGCAACGACGGCAACTGCGGCGCATGCACCGTCAATCTTGACGGTCGTATCGTCGACTCCTGCTGTGTGCTCGGCGCCGAAATAGACGGCAGCACCGTCGAGACGATCGAGGGGATGGCCGAGCCCGGCCGGTTGCACCCGCTTCAGCAGTCCTTCCTTGAGGAAGCTGCTCTGCAGTGCGGCATCTGCACACCCGGGTTCCTTGTGTCCGCAAAAGCGCTGCTCGATAAAGAGCCGAACCCGAGCGAAGAGCGCATCCGTTTCTGGCTTGCCGGAAACCTGTGCCGTTGCACCGGTTACGACAAGATCGTGAAAGCGGTCCAGAAGGTCGCCAATTCCGCTTAGGCGGAATCGGCCAAATCGCTGAAACGGTACTCGGGAGGTATCAATGACGACAGAAACGACTAAAGGCAAGTACAACGTAATCGGGACACGCCCGATACGACACGACGGATACGACAAGGTCACCGGTCGGGCGATCTACGGAGCGGACATCAAGCTTCCGGGCCTCCTGCAGGGCGCGGTCCTCCGAAGCCCGCACGCCCACGCCCGTATCAAGTCGATCGACACCGGCCCGGCGAAGGCCGTACCCGGCGTTTATGCCGTGATAACAGGCGCGGACTTCCCGGGAGCCCACGACACGCTGGTCGACCTCGGAGAGGGCGCCGTCAACTTCCGTTACGCCTCTAACAACATAATGGCGGGCGACAAAGTCCTTTATAAGGGGCACCCGGTAGCTGCGGTGGCGGCGGTCGATAAGAACACAGCCCTGGAAGCGGCGGCGCTCATCAAGGTCGATTACGAAGTTCTCAAGTCCGTCACAGACCTGATGGAAGCCCTGAAGCCGGGCGCGCCGATCGTGCTTGAGGACCTGGAAGGCCAGGACCTTGGCGAGAAGATCGATGGCCCGACCAACCAGGCGAACCACATCCGCCACGATTTCGGTGACATCGAAAAGGGATTCGCCGAGGCGGACCTTGTCATCGAACGTGAGTTCACGACGGCGATGGTGCACCAGGGTTACATAGAGCCGCACAACGCCACTGCCACGTGGGACGAAGAGGGCCGAATCACGATCTGGACGAGCACGCAGGGGTCGTTCCCTACCCGCCGTCAGGTCGCCGGAATTCTCCAGCTGCCGGACTCCGTGGTGAAGGTGATTCCGCTCGAAATCGGTGGCGGTTTCGGCGGCAAGATCCCGAGCTACCTGGAAGCCGTTGCGGCCATTCTTTCACGTGAAACGGGTCGTCCGGTGAAGCTGCTAATGGAGCGGTCAGCCGTGTTCGAGGCCACCGGCCCGACGCCGGGCTCGTGGATGAGCGCCAAAGTCGGCGTGAAGAACGACGGAACGATCACCGCAGCATATGCGGATATACGTTTCGAAGCCGGCGCGTACCCGGGATCCCCGGTCGGCGCCGCGATGATGTGTGCCTTCTCCTGCTACGACATCCCCAACACGCGGATCGACGGCTACGACGTCGTTGTGAACAGGCCGAAGACAGCTGCCTACCGCGCTCCCGGTACGACGCAGGCCGCATTCGCCGTGGAGACGGTCGTCGACGAGATAATCGAGAAGCTCGGGATGGATCCGATCGAGTTCCGCCTCAAGAACGCCGCCAAAGAAGGCACGCGCCGGGCTGACGGGCCGATCCACCCGCTCATCGGCAACATCGAGACACTCGAAGCTGCGAAGGCCTCACCCCACTGGAACACCTCGCTTAAGAAAAACGGCTCGGACGGCAAACTCCGCGGTCGCGGAATCGCTTCCGGCTACTGGTTTAACATCGGCCTGAAGTCGGCCGTGACGATCGCCGTTAACGAGGACGGAACCGTCGCCCTGACCGAAGGCTCGACCGACATCGGCGGCTCGCGTGCCTCCATCGCCATGATGGCGGCAGAGGTGCTCGGCATCCCGGTCGAAGATGTGCGCCCGCACGTCGCCGACACGGAAGGTATTGGCTACACGGACGTCACCGGCGGAAGCCGCACGACGTACGCCACCGGATACGCATCCCACGACGCGGCGCAGGACGTTGTTTCGCAGTTGCGTGAACGGGCGGCCAGACTCTGGGACGTCGACCTCGACGAAATCGAGTTCGCCAACGGCAACTACCAGTCGAAATCGGACCCGGAGCTGCGGCTCTCGCACAAAGAGCTGTCCAGCAAGCTGGGCTCGACCGGTGGACCGGTGGTAGGCAGCGCATCGGTAGACCCCGAGGGAGCCGGTGGCGCTTTTTCCACGCAGATCGCAGACGTGGAGATCGACCCCGAGACGGGCAAGACGGACGTGATCCGCTACACCATCGTCCAGGACGTTGGTACGGCGATCCACCCGGCTTACGTCGAGGGCCAGATGCAGGGCGCTGTCGTGCAGGGCATCGGCTGGGGATTGAACGAAGAATACTTCATGAACGACGACGTTATGGTCAACTCAAGTTTCTTGGATTACAGGATGCCGACCACGTACGACTTGCCGCAGATCGAAACGATCATCGTCGAGGTCCCGAACCCAGGTCACCCATTCGGCGTTCGCGGCGTCGGTGAGGTTCCGATCGTTCCGCCGGTGGCAACGATCGCAAACGCCATCCACGATGCTCTCGGCATCCGACTCCGCGAGTCCCCGATGAACCCCGGGCGCATCCTGACGGCGCTTGACGACAAAGGTTGAGGGCGACGCTCAGGTCTGAGGACCGAGAGCGAACAAACATTGAGGGGTCCCGGTCAAACGGGGCGCCTCGTTTTATTCGTGGCGTTGTCGAGGCTATGATCGAAACGTGCCCGCTACGAATACGGATCACGTTCGCACAAGCCAGAAGGGACAGCTCAGATGGCCCGCGTATTCATCCCACAATCTCTACGAAAACTGACTAACGGACAGCTTGAAGCGCAGATCCCGGGCAAGAACCTTCGGGAAGTGATCGGAAACCTGGAGAAGGAGTTCCCGGGAGCGGCCGATTGCCTCATTAAGGACGGCAACCTGAAACCGGGTATCGCTGCAGTCGTCGGGGAACAGGCCACGAGGCAGGGTTTGCTCCACAAGATCGACGACGATGAGACCGAGGTCCACTTTTTGCCAGCCATTGCAGGCGGTTAACTACTCGTCGCAAGACCAATTGCGCCGAGCATGCGTAAACGAGTCCGGGCGGACCCTTGGTAAACTGCGCATTCCTTAACGACGTACCGCCGGTCGCACACAACTAAAGCTGTAGCAGGGAGGCACCATCCATGATCGAAGAACGACCCACAACTGCCCGCGGCGGGCTCAAACAACTCACGTTTGAGGATGGGCTGGTCCTCAGCGCAGAGTGCAAAGAAGTGGTGGCCGAAGCGATCAGCACGATCCTTGATGCAATTGGTCAAGACCCAGCGCGCGACGATATCGCAAGCACCCCGTTACGGGTCGCCCGTATGTATGACGAACTGCTGTCTGGTTACATGACTGACCAGGTAGAACTGCTGAACGACGCCCTGTTTGATGTCGAGTACGACGAGATGGTGGTCGTGAAAGATATCGATTTCTACAGCATGTGTGAGCACCACATGCTCCCGTTCTACGGGCATGCGTCGGTGGGTTACCTTCCGAACGATAAGGTGATCGGGCTGTCCAAGATCCCACGCCTCGTAGATATGTTCGCCCGGCGTCTGCAGGTCCAGGAACGAATGACGCAGCAGATCGCCACCTTCCTGGAAGAGCTGATCAAGCCGCGCGGGGTCGCCGTAGTGGTGGAGGCGTCACACCTGTGTGCGGCGATGCGCGGCGTCAAGAAGCAGCGCACCCGCATGGTGACCAGCGCCATGCTCGGGGCGTTCCGGGACAACCCGTCCACGCGCGGCGAGTTCATGATGCACATCGGCGCGAGCTCCGACCCACTTCTATAGACGGGCGGTACCCGGCAACCGAATGAACACCCAGAACAAAGTCGCCCTTGTCACCGGAGCAGGTGTACGCGTCGGGAACGTAATCGCACGCCGATTGGCTGACGCGGGCGCCACGATCGCTGTTCACTACCGCAACTCGGGAGAAGGAGCGCAGGCGTTCGTTGCCGAGATCATCGCCGCCGGCGGCCAGGCCGACATGTTTCAAGCCGATCTCGCGAACCGAGAGCAGGCCGAAAAGCTGATCCCGGCGGTCGTGGAAAAATTTGGCTCGCTGGACATCCTGATCAACAACGCATCGGTTTTTCAGGACCGCTGGCTGGAGGAGACGAGCAACGCCGACTGGGACGTCAACCTCGCCGTGAACGTGACTGCGCCTTTCCTGCTGTCGCGGGCCATGGCGGAACACCTGAACGGAAAGCCCGGGAAGATCATCAACCTGACCGACTGGAAGACGACGCGCCCCAAACGCTTCGCATACGGGGTCAGCAAAGCAGCGCTTGGCGGGCTGACGAGATCGCTGGCCGCCGCTCTGGCGCCCGCAGTACAGGTCAATGAGGTGGCGTTGGGGGCGATACTGCTTCCCGTCACGGCCGCGCCGGAAGAGGACGAGATGCTATCCCAAAAACTGGCCTCCCGCACGCCGCTCGACCGTCTTGGCACTCCTGAGGAGGTTGCGGAGGTCATCATGACGCTGATCGAGATCGACTACATCACTGGCGAGACTATCTACGTGGATGGCGGCCAGAGGCTCTCCCGCACATGACGATAGATCGCATCCACATCACCGGCATGCGGATCAACTGCATCATCGGCATCAACGATTGGGAGAGGGTCACCAAACAGGACGTGGTCATCGACATCACACTGCACGCTGATCTCAGCGCGCCGGGCGAATCGGACAATATCGAAGATACCGTCAACTACCGTGACATCAGCAAGGCCGTACAGGCGCATGTCGAGACGTCGTCATACGGTTTGATAGAGGCGATGGCCCGCAACGTAGCGACGATTTGCCTAGAACCGGCGGCCGTTGTTCGAGTGGACGTGAGCGTCCAGAAGCCGGGCGCGCTGAACGGTGCCGACTCGGTCGGTGTCGAGATCAGTCGGGATTCTTAGAACCCTGATTTGGAAGCATGGGCTTAGAGCTCGTGGAGAGTGATCGACAGTGAAAGTAACTGGCATCAAGACCTTCATCTGCGATACAGCGGGAGATATTTCGGGCCTGAGGCGATTCATACGCCACTTTGGCGCAAGCTATCCGCTCTGAGCGCCAGGTCCCGGTGGGTCTATCTCCAGCCGACCGCGTAGCCCCGGCATCGCCCAGACGGCGTCCGGGTCGTCCGTTTCAACCTGCGCGACAAGCCTGATGAAGCTCTGGAGCCGGTTGTATTCGTCACGAACGTCCTCGCGCGGATGGACCCAGTCGTACATGTAGCGCACGGATCGCACCCTGGCCTGCACGAGCTCCTTCGTGCAGTTGAAGCAGGGCCGCAGCGTTGTGTACACGTCCGTGCCCTCTATCGGGGTGCCGAAGCGCGCCGATGATAATATGGCGTTCTGCTCGGCGTGCACGCAGATGCAGAGGTCGTACGCCTCGCCGGACGCGTATCGAGTGCCACGGTTCTCGCAGCGCTGACAACCGCCATCCTCGCAGTTCGGCAAGCCCTGCGCCGTCCCGTTGTAACCGGTCGAGACGATCCGGTCCTCACGAACGATCAGTGCGCCGACTTTGCTGCCCAGGCAATTAGCCCGCGCACGCACGGCGAGAGCGATACCCATGTAGTACTGGTCGCGATCGGGCCGGATATGTGGGGTCTCGGAAGCGATAATGGAATGTCCCTAAAATAGCGGGCCGTTATAAGCAGATGGTGGGCCGAACAGGCTGCTATTCTAGCTTGGTTCTTACGATCATCAGTCTCGATTCCGTCAGACACGTAAACAGGCACACAAACGGTGCACCTATGATCCCCAGGAAATCTGATTGACAGGCACTACTACCCGACCCACGCTACCCGACTCACGCGGCCGTTTTGGTGACTACGGCGGGCGCTTTGTGCCCGAGACGCTGATGGCCGCGCTTGAGGAGCTCGGGTGTGAGTACGAATCGGCACGCTCCGACCCGGCGTTCATCGAAGAGCTTGACGACCTGCTGGCCAACTACGTCGGCCGCCCATCGCCGCTCTACTACGCCGCCAACCTGACGCGTGAGCTGGGCGGCGCACGCATCTACATCAAGCGCGAAGACCTGATTCACACCGGCGCGCACAAGATCAACAACGCTGTCGGGCAGGCGCTTCTGGCTCGGCGGCTCGGCAAAAAACGGATAATCGCCGAGACCGGGGCGGGCCAGCACGGCGTCGCCACGGCCACGGTTTGCGCCATGTTCGGCATGGAATGCGTCGTCTACATGGGCGAAGAGGACATCCGCCGGCAGGCGCCAAACGTACAGCGTATGGAGTTGCTTGGCGCGACTGTTGAGACCGTCACCTCCGGCAGCCGGACGCTAAAAGACGCTATCAACGAGACGATCCGTGACTGGGTCACGAACATCGAGACCAGCCACTACATCATCGGCAGCGTTGTCGGACCGCACCCGTACCCCATGATCGTGCGCGACTTCCAGTCGGTGATCGGCCGGGAATCCCGGGAACAGGTTCTTGAAGCGACCGGCCGGCTGCCCGACTACGCCATCGCCTGCGTCGGCGGCGGCAGCAACGCAATCGGATTGTTCAGCGGCTTCATGAACGACGACGGGGTACGGTTGATCGGCATCGAGGCCGCGGGCGCAGGCGTGGAAACGGAAGAGCACGCCGCGACCATGACCAAAGGACGGCCGGGCGTGCTGCACGGTGCGTTGTCGTACCTGCTACAGGACGAGCACGGGCAGGTGCAGGAAGCGCACAGCATCTCGGCCGGGCTGGACTACCCGGGTGTCGGGCCGGAGCACAGCTATCTGAAAGACTCCGAGCGGGCCCAGTATGTCGCCATCACGGATGACGAGGCGCTCGAAGGGTTCCAGTTGCTGAGTCGGAGCGAAGGGATCATCCCGGCGCTTGAGCCGTCACACGCGGTCGCTTACCTCTCCGAATACGCCCCGACGCTTGACCCGGACTCGATCGTCTTGCTGCTGCTTTCCGGGCGTGGGGATAAAGATCTGGACACCGTTATCGATGCACTGGATAACGGGGCCTGATCGAAATCGCTAGACGGATAGGTGGTAGTGCCGGTGCGGCCTACCCCTGCAGCTTCCCAATCAATCGTTGAATGGGGCGCGGTCGGGTGCTAATCTCAAATGTGCAGCGTGTCGAATTTCGTCGCGCAGACGTGCGGCGGGTTCCGCTCCTCCCGGCGTGGGCAGACCAACTTCTATAGACAGCGAATTTAGAGGTTCCTTTAGTGGTTGAAGGGTTCGCCGACAACTGGACGGTCATAGCGATCGGCGGCGCTGTGGGGTTGCTTGTGATCGGGGGCATGTTTATCGCCTCGTATCTGCTTGCCCCCAGGCAGAGTAGCGAACGGGGCCGTATTCCGTACGAGTGTGGGATCGAGACGCCGCCGTTCTCATGGTCCCGCACCAATATCCGCTACTACGTTTTCGGATTGGCCTTCCTGATCTTCGACGTTGAGGCTGTTTTCCTGTTCCCCTGGACGGTGATCTTCTTGGAGGCCGCCGCGGCCGTCTTCTACGAGATGCTCATCTTCCTCGGCATCCTGATGTTCGGGCTGACCTACGCCTGGCGCAAGGGAGCCCTGTCTTGGAAATAACAGAGGGATGGAGGAACACGCCGAGAGCGAGTCCGTTCCAGCGTTCCGCCGTTCCCGGGGTGATCACGACCAACGCAGATCAGCTTGTGGCGATGGCCCGCAAGTCGTCACTCTGGCCCCTGACCTTTGGTCTGGCGTGCTGCGCCATTGAAATGATCTCGACATACATGCCACACCACGATGCCGACCGTTTTGGGATCGTCACTTGGCCTTCACCCAGACAGTCAGACGTGATGATCGTCGCCGGTACTGTCGTGAAGAAAATGGCTGAGCCAATCAAGCTCCTGTACGAACAGATGCCGGACCCGAAATGGGTCATCGCGATGGGCAGTTGCGCCACAAACGGCGGACCGTACTATCGGTCGTATTCCGTGGTGATGGGCGTCGACCATCTGATCCCCGTCGATATCTACGTCCCAGGCTGTCCGCCGCGCCCTGAAGCGCTGATGGACGGCTTCCTGAAGCTCCAGAAAAAAATCCAGGCGGACGCTCGGGAAGGGCAGGTCGGTTGACTACCCGGGGAACATCAAACGGCGAGGCCGAACCGTCGGGCCAGGGCGGAAAAGCCGCGCCCGCAAAACGTCATGAACCGGAAGTGCCCCGGGCCGCCGTCGCACTGCCGGCAGAGGGTGTGGTACTTGCCGAGAGACTGTCTGAAACCCTCGATTCCCACGATATCGAGTTCGGCGCGGCGATTGACGAGGTCGTTTGTACGGTGCCGGCTGATCGACTCATCGATATTTGCCAGCAATTAAAAGACGACCCTGAATTCGGCTTTACATACCTGCGTCTTCTGACGGTGGTCGACTATCTGGAACAAGACGGTGAGTTCGAGGTCGTGTACCACCTGTTCTCGCTGGCGAATCACCACAAGATGGTGGTGAAGACCAGGATCCCGGAACGCGGGGCCTCGTTGCCTTCCGTCACCGGCGTCTGGCGCGGGGCCGATTGGTATGAGCGCGAGATGCATGACCTTTTCGGGGTCGTCTTTGACGGGCATCCCGATCTTTCTCCGCTGGTGCTGCCCGACGACTTTGAGGGCTTCCCCGGGCGCAAGAGCTACCCCTTGAACGATTACGGGGAGTGGTAGGTCTTGGTTAATCCAGCGAACCTCGCCGACAACCAGGCGAGTTCTCAGCCCGGAACCGTGGACATGATGGTCAACATGGGCCCGCAGCACCCGGCCACGCACGGCGTGTTCCGGATGGAGCTGCGTGTCGATGGCGAGCAGATCCTGGACCTGGTACCGCACATCGGCTATCTGCACCGCGGCTCCGAGAAGCTTTGCGAGCACGAGCTTTACAGCCAGATCATCACGCTGTTCGACCGGTTCGACTACATATCGAACTTCAACAACGAACTCGTGATCGTGGCTGCGGTCGAGAAGCTGATGGGGGTCGAAGCGCCGCCCCGTGCGGAGTTGATCCGGATGATCATGTGCGAGTTCAACCGCATCGCAAGCCACATGCTTTTCTACGGTACCTTTGCCATCGATATGGGCGCAATCACGCCGGTGCTCTACAATTTCCGGGACCGCGAGAAAATCCAGGCGCTTTTCGAATCGGTAAGTGGCGCACGGATGATGCACAACTACTTCCGGGTCGGCGGCATAAAAGAGGACGTCGGCGACGACTTCGTGGCGCGAGCGCTGGCCCTGTGCGATGACCTGGAGCGCGGGATAGACGAGACGGACCGTCTCCTCACGGTGAATGAAATCTTCGTCGAACGCACGGTGGGGATCGGTGTGATATCGGGTGAGGACGCCCTGGACTGGGGCCTTTCCGGACCGGTCCTGCGCGCATCGGGCGTCCCGTACGACGTGCGGGTCGATGAGCCGTATTCCCACTACGACGAGATGGACTTTGGCGTTCCCGTCGGCAGCGCCGGCGACTGCTGGGACCGTTTCTACCTGCGCATCCTTGAGGCCCGGGAGTCGATCAGCATCATCCGCCAGGCCATCGCGCTGATGGAACCGGGCGACACGATGGCGCAAATCCGTCGAATCGCCCGCCCCCCCGCCGGTGAGGTGTACGCCCACTGCGAAAACCCGCGTGGGGATCTCGGCGTCTACATCGTGAGTGACGGCGGCGAGCGGCCGTACCGCCTCAAGGTAAGGCCGCCATCTTTCTGCAACCTGCAGGCGCTCCGTGACCTGACCGTTGGGCACTATATAGCCGATGTCGTGGTGATCCTCGGCACACTCGATATCGTCCTGGGTGAGGTGGACCGTTGAGTTTCACCGATGTCCTGTTCGCATTCGCCGGCATCTTGGGGCTATTCACGGCTCTCGCCGTTGGTGTGCTTTCGCTCACCTGGCTGGAACGAAAAACACTTGCAAGAATCCAGCAGCGCGCCGGGCCGTCCGTTGTCGGGCCACACGGGCTGTTACAGCCGGTGGCGGACGCCATCAAACTGATGACCAAAGAAGACATCATCCCGGCGTACGCCGATAAAGTGCTCTTCTGGATGGCGCCCGTTTTTGTGGCGATCCCGGCGTTCCTGATCTGGCTCGCGATTCCCTTCGGGGACAACCTGGCGGTGCGTGTGCTGGACCTGGGACTGCTCTACCTGGTTGCGATCAGCGGGCTTGGCGTCGTCGGCCTCCTGATGGGAGGATGGGCGTCTTCAAGCCGCTACTCGATGCTCGGCGGACTGCGGGCCGCCGCACAGCTTGTTAGCTACGAAATACCGATCGTGATCGTGATCCTGTCGATCGCCGCGCTCGTCCAGTCGCTATCCCTTGATGCGGTGATAAACGGAAACAGCGTCACCATCGGCGACCAGGTCCGGAATCTCCCGAGTCAGGGCTCGATCCCGTTTGCGTTCGTGATGCCGATGGGCCTGGTGATATTCGTCATAGCGGGCCTGGCTGAACTGGGCCGCACCCCGTTCGACATCCATCACGCGGAGTCCGAGGTCGTTGGCGGGCCGTTCGTCGAGTACAGCGGCGCGCACTGGGCGGTGTTTTTCCTCGCCGAATACCTGAACACCTTCGTAATCAGCGCACTCATAATCGTCCTCTTCTTCGGCGGCTGGAGCTGGCCGAACCCGCCGGAGAGCCTGTTCGGCAACGACCTCTCGGACATCACGACGGACCTTCTGGGCGGCACGTGGTTCATGATCAAGACCTACTTTATGGCCACGCTTATTTTCTGGGTACGGGCGACTTATCCCAGATTGCGGATCGACCAGTTGATGGCGTTTGCATGGCAGGTCCTGATCCCGCTTTCGTTCGTCAACCTTGTGCTGGTCTCCGTCGTGCTCTTCTACGGCTGGTCGCTCTGGGTAATGACGGCGGTATCGCTACTGATCCTCGTGCTGGTCTCGATCGCCGTACGACGGAGTCGAGGCGCACCCGGCAGGCCGCAAACGGTGCGTATACTCAGACGGTCTGCCGGCGAGATCGGACTGCCTGTGCCAGATCTCGCAAACCAGCCAGCCAGCCGAATTCCGGGCGAGGGTCAGGTCGGTAACTGAGCTATGTTGAACGGACTGAAAGGCCTCGGAGTGACTCTCCGTGGAGCGCTGCGCTCCAAGGTGACGGCAGAGTACCCGAAAGAGCATCTCCCGATTGACAATCGCTTTATGGGATTCCCCGTACTCACCTGGGATGCCACCCGCGACGAACCCTACTGCACCGGATGCATGGTGTGTGCGCGCTACTGCCCGACGCAATGCATGTCCGCCCAGATGCAGGACAACCCGAAGTTCGCCGAAGGAGTCAGTCACCGCAAAAAGATCATCGAGACCTTTGAAATCAACCTTGGGCGCTGCATCCTGTGCGGCATCTGCGTGGACGTTTGCAACTTTGACGCCATCGAGATGAGCCACGAGCACGAACGAAGCGAGCGGCTCAGGAACGCCAACCGGGTCGATCTACCGACCTTGCTCGATATGGGGCGGCAGTACCAGGCCGAAGTGGGTTGGAAGCAATCCAAACCGAACGCCGCGTCTCCAAACGAACGCGCCGCCGCAAAAGCGGCAGCCGAGACGACAAAGGCAGAAGAAACTCCGGAAAGCCCTGAAACCCAGGCTGCGGACGATACCGATATCCCTGAAAAATCGGGGGAAGACGCCGCTTGACCGCGCAACTCGTCGTCTTCTATCTGCTGGCCGCCATCACCGTACTGAGTTCTCTCGGCGTCATCCTGACCCGCAACGTCGTGCACGCCGCCTTCATGCTGCTTGTGGCGCTCCTCGCCGTTGCCGGGATCTTCCTTGTGGCCGTCGCTGAGTTCCTTGCACTTGCCCAGATCCTTATCTACGGCGGCGCAGTGACTGTCGTCGTCCTGTTCGCCATCATGCTGACGCGTAGCGACGAACAGCCACGCGCAGACCATAGCCAGTGGCCCGTTGCAGCGCTCGCCAGCGTCGGCGTATTTGCCTTACTAGTCGCGGCCTTTGTCGCGACGGACGTGGCGAGCCTTGATGAAGCGACAAACGTCGGCACTGGCACCGAGACCGGGTTTGAGGCGCTCGGGTTGGGGTTGTTCACGGACTGGGCCATCCCGTTCGAGGTGGCGTCCCTGATCCTTCTCGTGGCCCTTATCGGGGCGATCTTGCTCGCCCGCAACGTAGAGGAGGGCGAGTAACAGACCATGCTTGAACTCGTCCACTTCCAGGTGCTTAGCGCGGCACTATTCAGCATCGGGATCTTCGGCGTGTTGGCGCGCCGCAGCGCCGTCATGGTCCTCATATCTATCGAGCTCATGCTCAACGCCGTCAACGTGAACCTTGTCGGAATCGCTGCTTTCTCCGATCGCGCCGCCGACGTCCGCGTGTTCGGCCAGATCCTGGTGGTGTTCATCATCACCATCGCCGCCGCAGAGATCGGCCTAGCCCTGGCGATAGTGCTGCGCGTATTCCGTAACCGCGGTTCCGCCAACGTGGACGAACTGAACGTGATGAAGTGGTAACAGAGTTGCGAGTGGGTGAATCCGGAATGGTGAAGCAGGTGGCGATCGGTGGGAACTGACGCCGCATTTCTGGCACCCGTGATCCCGGCGATCGCCTTCGCCCTCATCCTGATCACCGGCAGGCGCATCCCCGGTATCGCTCCCCACCTATCCATCGCCGCCATATTGGCCTCTTTTGTGGTGTGGGTGATGGTTTTCCTGGCCTTCCTCGAAGACGGCGCTGGAACTCGATCCGTGGAATGGTTCACCGTGGGTGGGTTCGAGTTCACCTGGGGTGCCACGGTCGACGAGATATCGCTCGTGATGCTCGGCGTCGTTTCCTTCGTCGCAATCGGTATCCAGATCTACTCGCTGGAGTACCTGCACGGCGAGCCACGTCTCTGGTGGTACTTCGCCGTCCAGTCACTGTTCGCCGCGGCAATGATGGTGCTTGTCCTGGCCGACAACCTGCTGCTGCTTTATCTGGGCTGGGAGCTTGTGGGCCTTGGCTCCTATCTGCTCATCGGATTCTGGTGGGAGCGGAGATCGGCCGCCGAGGCCGCCAAGAAGGCCTTCGTCACGACCCGCATCGGCGACGTTGCGCTGCTTATCGGGTTCGTTCTGTTGTTCGAGGCGACCGGGACCTTCGACATCTCCACGATCACGCAACTGGCCCATGCGGGAACTATCGACGAAACGCAGCTCAAGTGGGCCCTGATCTTCATATTCGGCGGCGCCGCCGGCAAATCGGCGCAGATCCCGCTGCACGTCTGGCTCCCAGACGCTATGGAAGGACCGACGCCGGTCAGCGCCCTCATCCACGCAGCCACGATGGTGGCGGCGGGCGTGTACCTGGTGGTTCGGCTGTTCCCGATCTACAACATGGTCCCGGAGGCGCTGGATCTAATCGCCGTGATCGGGCTCCTGACCGCGCTCCTCGCGGGCGTCACGGCGCTGGCGATGACGGACCTCAAGCGCATCCTGGCCTACTCCACGGTCAGCCACCTCGGCTTCATGATGTTGGCTGTCGGCGCCGGCGCCCCGGGCGTTGCGATGTTCCACCTGCTGGCGCACGCTTTCGCCAAGGCCAGCCTGTTCCTTGGCGCAGGGAGCATCAGCCACGGCAGCGGCCAGACCGATATCCAGGAGATGGGCGGTCTCTGGCGCAGGATGCCGTTCACGGCGGTCATGTTCTGGATCGGCGCGCTATCGCTCGCCGGGCTGCCGCTGCTGTCCGGGTTCTTCTCCAAAGACGAGATACTGCTTGCCGTACACGACGGGCGTTTGAACGACGGCTTCCTTGTGGTCACCTTTGTGGCGGTCGCGTTCAGTGTGCTTTACACCGGCCGGATGCTCTACCAGGTGTTCCTCGGACGGCTATCCACGGAGAACGAGGACGCACACGAGCCGGGCATCCGGATGTGGGCCCCGATCGGGGTTTTCGCATTACTGGCGGCGGTCCTTGGGCCGCTCGCTTTCGAGTGGGGTCACGACTACCACGGGTTCGTGTCCTGGGTGACGGACTCCGAAGAGGGGTTCCACATCAATATGGCCATCTCAGGGGCTTCGATCGCGATTGTGGCCGTCGGCCTCTATCTGACCGGGCTTATCTATATGCAGCGCCGCATTTCGGCGACCGCCATACAACGGCGCCTGGGGTTCATGGCGACCGCGGCGCAGCGCAAGTTCTACTTCGACGAGGTCTACCAGTGGGGTATCAACCAGCTTGTACTGCCTCTGGCCAGGCTCACGGCGTTCATAGACCGCGCCTGGGTGAACGACATCGGGGTGGATGGACCGGGCAAGACGACACGCTGGGGTGGTGGAGTCCTTCGATATCTACAAACGGGCATGGTCTACAACTACGCCCTCGGCATGGTGATCGGCGCCGTCGTTCTTGGCGTGATCTGGTGGTCCATCTAACCCATGAACGGATTTGATGACAGCGTGCTGAGTCTGCTGGTGGTGCTGCCCTTCGCGACGGCGCTGGCGCTCATCCTGTGGCCGGGCGATAGCGATCAGCTTCGGTCGATGAAGTGGTTCTCGGCAGTTGTGGCGCTCGTCTCGACCGCCCTTGTCGCATGGATCCTGCTGCGTTTCGATTACACAGACGGGTCGCAATACCAGTTCATCAGTGAAACGGCCTGGCTGGATCAGCTCGGCATCGGCTTCGACCTGGGTGTCGACGGCATAGCCGTTGCGATGCTGGCGCTGACGGCGATCGCGTTCCCGGCGGCCATCCTGGTCGGCTGGAACGTCGATGCACGGAGCAAGGATTACCTGATCCTGCTCAATCTGCTGGTCGGAGGCGTGTACGGGACGTTCGTATCGCTCGACCTCTTCTTCCTGTTCTTTTTCTACGAGATCGCGGTGCTCCCCATGTACCTGCTGATCGGTTTCTGGGGCTCAAGTACCAGCTTCCCGCGCTTCACCCGGAGCAAGGAATACAGCGCCATGAAGCTGGTGCTATTCCTGGTGGGCGGAAGCGTTCTCATCTGGGTTTCGATCATCGCTATGTTCGTCGAAGCAGACCTCAACAGCTTCAGCCTGCTTGATCTGCAGAGGGCCGGGTTCGACGAGTCGTTCCAGAACTGGGTATTCCCGTTGCTGATGATTGGTTTTGGCCTTCTGGGTGGGCTCTGGCCGCTGCACACCTGGTCGCCCGACGGCCACGTATCCGCTCCAACCTCGGTGAGCATGCTGCATGCCGGGGTGCTAATGAAGCTCGGCGCATTCGGCATCATCCGGGTCGGCATACAGACCATACCCGAGGGCGCGGAGGCCTGGGCGCCGCTGCTGCTTGGTATGGGCGCGGTTAACGTCATCTACGGCTCGATAGCGGCTATGTCGCAGACCGACCTCAAGTACGTTATCGGCTACTCCAGCGTGAGCCACATGGGTTACGTGTTCCTAGGGCTCGCCACGATGCACACTCTGGGCGTCACCGGGGCCGTGTTGCAGATGTTCTCCCACGGCATCATGACCGCCCTCATGTTCACGCTCGCCGGGGCCGTCTACGGCTCGTCCCACACGCGAGACATCGGGGCGCTCAGCGGGCTGGCAAAGGTCATGCCGGTCGGCGCGTTCTTCTTTGCCGTCGCCGGTTTCGCGTCGCTTGGCCTGCCCGGGTTCAGCGGATTCGTGGCCGAGTTGCTGGTCTTCCTCGGTTTGTTCCAGACCTACCCGTGGGTCGGCGCGCTTGCGGTAATCGGCGCCGGCATCACCGCCGTGTACATGCTTCGACTCCTGGCGAAAGTGTACTTCGGCGAGACCGATCCGCGCTGGGAGTCGCTCCCGGATCTCAAGCTCAACGAGAAGCTGGTCGCCGGCATGTTGGCCCTCACGCTGCTCATCGTCGGGCTCGCGCCGTTCTACCTGATCGATATCATCCGTGAAGGCGTGCGCCACGTCCCGACGGTGACCGGATGAACATCAACTTTTCCCTGTTGGTACCCGAATACGTCCTGGTGGGTGTCGCGTTCGCCGTGTTGGCGGCGGACCTGCTGCTGCCGCGACAGCATCGATTCCATCTGTCGTGGCTTGCGGCCGGTGGGCTGGTTGTGAGCGCCGTGGTTGTGTTGGTTCAGCGCTGGGACACGGCCGAACACCTGTACGGCGGGCTGTTCATTGCGGACAGGTTCGGCCTCTTCTTCTTTGTATTCCTCACGGTGCTGACCGCCGTGATCGTCTTGATCTCGCACGACTACGTCCGCCAGCACATCCGGCAGCCCGGCGAGTTCTACGCCCTCATGGTGTTCGCCGCGGTCGGCATGGTCGGCATGGCACAGGCCGGAGAGCTGCTCACGGCTTACGTGGCGCTTGAGCTGCTGAGCTTCAGTCTGTACGTACTGGTCGCGTTCAGGCGGGAAGATGCGCACGGCAACGAGGCCGGGGTGAAGTACATCGTGCTCGGGGCGTTCTCGTCGGCGTTATTGCTGTACGGGATAAGTATGGTCTGGGGGGCTACCGGCACCACTTATTACGCCGGGATCTCCGAACACCTTGCTCTCAACGCCGGGAACCTGGATTCGACGCTGATCCTGGGACTGGCGCTCATTTTTGCCGGACTTGGCTTCAAAGTGGCTGCAGCGCCGTTTCACATGTGGGCGCCGGACACTTATCAGGGCGCTCCGACCCCGGTCACGGCGTTCCTGGCGGTCGCATCAAAGGCCGCCGCATTTGCCCTGATACTGAGACTGTTTACGCAGGGCTTGCTTCCCGCGCTGGCAGAGTGGCAGGTGCTTGTGGCCGTGCTTGCTGTGGCGACGATGGTCATCGGCAACCTGGTGGCGATTGTTCAGACCAACATCAAGCGCATGCTTGCCTACTCCAGCGTCGGGCAGGTCGGCTTCCTGCTGCTCGGCGTCGCCGCCCTCGGGCACGTCGAGGGCGGGGTCGTGATACCGGTCACGCTGGCCTCGGACGCCGTGATGCTGCACCTTGTTGGTTATGCCTTTGCGAACCTCGCCGCGTTTGCGACCGTGATCGTCGTCTACAACCACATCGGGACCGATGAGCTTTCGGGATATTCGGGCCTCGCCAAACGCTCGCCGCATCTATCGCTTGTCATGGCGGTTGCGCTGTTCTCGCTGGCCGGGCTTCCGTTCTTTGTAGGTTTCATCACCAAGTTCTACCTGTTCACCGCCGCTGCGGAATCCGGCCTTCTGTGGCTGGCTGGAGTAGCCATGGCGGCGAGCGTTGTGTCGCTCTACTACTACCTGATGATCGTTAAACGTATGTTTATCGACGACGTGCCTGAATCGGACATCACGTCGGCGTTGATCGGGATTCCGCGACTCAGCTGGTTGCTCCTCAGCGCTTTATTGATCGGGACGGTGCTGCTTGGCGTTTATCCCGGCCCGCTGGCGGACGCTGTAGGGGCGGCATCCAGTGCCATATTTAGCGGCGCTTGATCTGAGCCACAACGCGGTCCGGCATCGAGACGACTCAGCCTCATGTGGTCGTCATACATCCTGATCCTTACGTCATGACGATCTCATCCTCACTTCATGACGGGCTCATGGGTGGCGTGCCCTCTTGGACACATAAGGTCCGGCGACCGATTCCCAGATCGACTTTAGATAACGCGGGTTTCGGGACCGGACAAAAGAGAAGGGGGCGCAAAGTGTTCAAGAAAATTCTCGTGCCGCTAGATGGTTCTGAACAATCTGAACGAATTGGTGGATGGGCCTGCGGACTGGCGCGTGTAATCAATGCCGACATAGTGTTGCTCGGCGTAATAGATCCTGACGATATAGAGGCGTCAGGATCCAGATCCGGTAACGTGGGCATCAGTTCGATCGAGGCCGGGAATGGCCCGTTTGACCAGCCCGGCGCCGACTATACGCGCGGAGCAGCTCCGGGGCCGATACCGTCGACGCCGGTGATCGGTCTCACAGCGATTGCGCCGGGGTCGGGCAACGCCGTGACCTGATCGCAACTGATCGACGAGGCTGTCGAACGCGCTCGAAGGTACCTGACCGCCGAAGCCGATCGAGTCGAAGCTGCAGGTGGAAAGGCCGTGGTCGAAGTGGCCATCGGCAAGCCGGCCGAGGAGATCGTTGGAGGCGCGGAACGCCTCGGGACAGACGCCATCGCCATGGCGCCGCGCCGTGAGTCCACCCTGGCTCGAGGCGTGCTGGGCAGCGTCACTGACCGCGTGGTCCACACGACGAGTCTGCCGCTCCTGGCGCTGCACCCCGAGGGCGTTTCGGCGTTCTCCGGAAACTCGGGCGCGCCACCACGGTAATCGTGCCGCTCGATGGATCTGTGCTCAGTGAGAAAACGGTTCCTGTAGCGCTTGAGATGGGTCGCGCCGTCGGAACCAAAGTCCTGTTCATCCGCTCGTCCGCGACTCCCTACTTCGGCTCCTCGGAGGCCGGCGTGGACTACATGCCGACAAATCTTGGTATGACGGAGACCCGGGCGGATGCGCTGAGGTACCTGGAGCCGTTCGTCAAGCGCGCACGGGCCTCTGGAATTGAGGCTGAATCACAGTCGGTGATCGGAAACGCGGTCGGGGTCATCATCGAAGCCGCCAAGGAGAACGAAGGCAGCCTGATCGTGATGAGCACCCATGGTCGCTCCGGCTTCAAGCGTTTCTTCCTGGGCAGCGTTACCGATAAGGTGATCCGATCAGCCGGCACGCCCGTACTGGTCTTGCCGCCCCGGGACTAGCAGAGATCCACGAAGGCAAATATGACCGGGGACGTTCAACAGGCGTCCCCGGTTTCGCGTCCGATTACTACGTGGATTGGAAGTTGTACGGCTCCCGAACTAGTGCTACGTTTGGCCCTCGTTTGGCATCGACCGCACGGCGCTCCCTCCCTGAATCAGCTGGTACTCCGGGAGCGCGACGACACCGGACAGAACACGAGGAGCATTCCGTGGCGCATGCGCCTGAACTACCAAAGACTCTCAAGCCGTATCCGGTCGTTGCAAACATTGAGTTCGCAGAGGGGCCGATCTTCGACGAGGACGGATATCTGTACTTTGTGAACTATGGCCAGCGTGGAAAGCTTGGCCGGCTTGCGCCACGGGGGCTGGTCGAGTCGTGGATCGACACAGGCGGCGTCGTGAACGGCTTGAAGTACGATGGCAACCGCGGCCTCATCTGCGCCGATCACGGGGCGAAGCGCGTTACGCGTATCGACATCGATCGCAAGTTGATCGAGGTTCTCACCGACGAGTTCGAGGGCAGCCCATACAACGGACCCAATGACGTCTGTATGGATCTCAAGGGCAACGTCTACTTTACCGATCCCGGTATCGACTCGGAGCCGGTCCCGGGCGCCATCTATCGGATAGCTATGCCGAACCCCGACGCAGCCGGGGAGGTGAGACAGCTCGCGTCAGGGCTCGAGTATCCGAACGGATTGGCCGTTCACCCGGACCAGAAGCGGCTTTTCGTGTGCATGTCCCGGACGAACTCGGTGGTGTCATACGACCTGGACCACGACAGGAACGTCTCCAATGCGCAAACCGTGTTCGAGTTCGCGAACCCGACCGTCGACGGCTGCCAGTTCGACGAACACGGCCGCCTGTGGGTCGCCCGCTGGCTCAACGGTACGATCGACGTGTTGGATGTCGAGGCCGGAGAGTTACTGCGCAGCTATCCGATGCGCGGCGACCGCGTTACGAACATGTGCTGGTGGGAAGACGCCGTGTACGTGACCGTCGCGGGCAGCAACAGCATCGAACGTCTTGATGCCGGGGTCCGCGGAGCACAGATCACACCACCAAAGCGCTAGGCCTTTCTTCACTTTTGGCGTCTCGAGTCACTTCCTGAGGCTCTCGAAGGGTGGTGTGTCGCGCGATTAGCCCAGTTACAGGCGAAAGGAAGTCAATCCGTATGACGGGTCCGTTAGACGGCGTGAAGGTCATCGAATTCACAGAGATCATCGCCGGCCCGGTGAGCGGGGTGATGCTTTCAGACCTGGGCGCGGAGGTGATCAAGGTCGAACCGCCATGGGGAGACCCGTGGCGTGACGGCGGCGGCCCGTTTGCGGAGCACGAGTCCCGTCCCTTCATCGCCGTGAACCGTGGCAAACGTTCTATCCAGCTTGATTTGACTAAAGACGACGGACGCGCCGCGGCGCATCGGCTGATCGAGGACGCGGACATCGTCGTCACCAACCACCGGCCAGACGTCCCGGCAAAGCTCGGTATCGACTACGAAACGCTCTCCGTAATCAACCCGCGCATCATCTACGCAGAAGCCTCGGCATACGGCCTTAAAGGCCCCTACGCGGGCGGTCCCGGCTACGACGTACTGGCACAAAGTTTCAGCGGGATCATGTCAGCGGAAGGGATCATGTGGCGAGAGGTCCCGCGAATGATCCGGACCACGCCGTTTGTGGACTTCGCCACCGGGTACTCCATCGTCCAATCGGTCTGTGCCGCTCTCTACTTCCGGGAGAAAAGCGGTCGAGGGCAGAAGATCGGGACGTCGCTTCTTGCAAACGCCATGACCACCCTGTCAGGCCACCTAGCGCGGACCCCGGGCAGCCCGACCAAACCCCAGCAGTGGTACGACGAAGATCTACCGTTGCTTCAGGAGGCCGGACTTTCATACGCCGAACTGAACGATCTGTACAACGATGCTCGTTGGTGGCCATCAGCCATGCTGATCTACTACCGGCCGTACCAGACCGCAGAAGGGCTGATAGCGGTCGCCTGCCTGAGCGATCCGCTCAGGAAACGAATGGCTGATTGCGTCGGGTTCGAAGACAGGCGATTCCAGCCGGACTACGATCTTGAAGCGCCGGAGTCCGTCGAGTTTGCCGATGACCTACTGCTCAGGGTCGAGGAGTTGATTATCAAAAAAACGTCCGATGAGTGGCTACGACTGTTCCATGAGGCGGGTGTCCCCGCAATGCCCGTACATTTCGTGGAAGGCTTGCTCGATGAAGAACAGGCGCAGGCCAACGGCCTGGTGATCGAGCAGGAGCACTACGCAGGCGGCAAGATGCAGCTTGTAGGGCCCAACGCCAATTTTTCGGATACGCCGTTGGAAGCGGTGCGGCCGTCTCCGGCTCTGGGAGAGCACACGACCGAAATACTGGCCGAAGCCGGGTTTTCCGCCGCCGAGATTGCCGCCTTGCTCGAATCTGGGGCCGCGCTGGGATAAGCTGCGCCATCGTGTCGTGCGACGTTGCCGCGCAAGACGGATTCAAGCAGGTGTATGAATGACAGGTCCGCTCCAGGGCATTCGGGTAATCGAGTTCTCGCAGATCATCGCTGGACCGATTAGCGGTGTGCTTCTTTCAGACCTCGGCGCGGACATCATCAAGGTCGAGCCGCCGTGGGGCGATCCCTGGCGGGCTGGCTCGGCGCCTATAAACGCCACGGAAAGCAAGGGCTTTATCGCCGTCAATCGCGGCAAACGGTCCGTCTCCGTTGACCTGAATTCTGAAGAAGGTCAATCGATCGTCCATAAACTCGTCTCTCAGGCTGATGTCGTGACGGTCAACAATCGTGCCGATGTCCTGGATGCGCTCAAGATCGACTACGAAACCCTGAGGAAGATCAAGCCAGACCTCGTCTACAGCGAGATAACGGCGTTTGGGCGGGAAGGCCCGTTCGCCGGGAATCCCGGTTACGACCTACTCATGCAGGGATTGACCGGTGTGATGGCGGCCGAAGGGATCATGGACGGGTATCGGTCCGGTGACCTCAAGATGAATGAGGGCGTGCCCCGGTATCTGACCGTGATGCCGATGGTTGACTACGCAACCGGGTATTCGGTCGTCCAATCCGTTTGCGCCGCGCTGTTCCACCGGGAACGCACCGGGCAGGGCCAGAAGATCGAGACCTCCCTGTTTGCCAACGCCCTGACGATCCAGGGACTCTCGTTGACACAGGTAGAGAACGCCCCGTCACCGTCGTTTGATTTCGTTCAGAACGAGCTGCCGTTGCTCAGGGAAGCCGGCCTCTCCTACCAGGAGATCGACACCATCTACCGAGAGCGTCGTCCGATTCCGTTCGGCGCGTTCATCTACTACCGCTCATATCAGACTGCGGACCAGGTGATCACTCTCGGCTGCCTCAGCGAACCGCTTCGGAAGAAAGCGGCCGACTGTCTGGGAGTTGAGGACATCCGCTTCAACAAAGATTACGACCCGACGGCTGACGAGTCGGTCGAGTTCGCCATCAACCTGGCGCATCGTGTCGAAGACATCATCAAAGAGAAACCGGCCGAGGAGTGGCTCAAGATATTCCACGCCGCCGGTGTTCCCGCTGCGCCGTTGCTCTACGTCGAAGAAATGATCGATCATGAGCAGTCCAAAGCCACCGGGATGATCATGGAACAGCAACATCCCGTCGGCGGCAGGGTGCGGTTCGCCGGCCCTCTATCGAAATGGTCGGAGACCAGTCCAGAAGCCGTGCGCATATCACCCGCCAAGGGCGAGCACACCCGGGAGGTGCTCGCGGAAGCCGGATATTCAGCCGCCGAGATAGAAGCTTTCCACGAAGCCGGTTCCGCACGGACGGGATAAGCCGGATCAGCCCAACCACCCGGCGTACACTGCGCTCGCCCAATGTTTATTTCGGACGAAAGCAGGTGATTGATGGCCGGTCCGCTTCAAGGTATTCGCGTCATAGAGTTCTCGCAGATCATCGCTGGACCGGTCAGTGGGGTGCTCCTCTCCGATCTCGGGGCTGATGTAATCAAGGTCGAGCCGCCGTGGGGCGACCCCTGGCGCGCGGGTGGAGGGATGAGGATCAGCGACACCGAGAGCAAGGTTTTCATCTCGGTGAACCGCGGCAAAAGGTCCGTTTCACTGAATCTTGCTTCAGACGAAGGCCGCTCCATTGTTCACAGGCTGGTATCGAACGCCGATGTCGTAACGGTCAACCATCGTGCCGACGTCCTTCCGAAACTTGGGATCGACTACGAAACGTTGAGGCGGGTGAAGCCGGACATCATCTACAGCGAGATCACGGCGTTTGGCAGGGATGGACCGTTTGCCAACAATCCCGGGTACGACCTGCTCATGCAGGGTCTCACCGGAATAATGGCCAGCGAGGGCGTCCTTGAGGGGTATAAATCCGGGGACACCACGGTAAACGATGGTGTGCCACGGTACTTGCTGGCTACGCCGATGGTGGATTTCGCGACCGGCTACTCGGTTGTTCAGTCGGTATGCGCGGCGCTTTTCTATCGAGAGCGGACGGGTAAGGGTCAAAAAGTCGAGACCTCCCTGTTCGCAAACGCGTTGACGATTCAGGCTCATTCCCTGACCGATATTGAGAACGCTCCGGCTCCCGGGACCGTGTTTGTCAACGATGAGTTGCCCCTGCTCAGGAACGCCGGGCTGACCTATCCCGAAATCGACGATATCTACCGGGAGCGCAGGCCGTTTCCCTTCGCCGTGTTCATCTACTACCGGTCCTATCAAACGGCGGACCAGGTGATCACCCTGGGTTGTCTGAGCGAGCCTATGCGGAAAAAGGCGGCCGATTGCCTGGGGATCGAGGACATTCGATTCAACGATGACTACGATCCGGCGACCGAAGAGTCGCGTCAGTTCGCGATCGACCTCGCACACCGGGTTGAAGAGATCATGCGGGGCAAGCCTTCAACCGACTGGATACGCATCTTCCAGAAGGCCGGAGTCCCCGCCGCGCCCGTTCTGTATGTCGAGGAGATGCTCGACCATGAGCAATCTCACGCGGTCGGCATGATCATCGAGCAACAGCATCCCGTCGGGGGTAGAGTCCGGGGCCCGGGGCCACTTTCGAAGTGGTCGGAGAGCCCTCCAGAGGCCGTTCGCACATCCCCGGGGCGGGGCGAACACACCCGCGAAGTGCTGTCCGAGGCCGGCTATACGGCCGCCGAGATCAAGGACTTCCACGATTCCGAATTCGCCTGGACGGGATAGGCGGACCTCATCACCATCTCGGCGTAAACTGCGCCCGTCCCACAATTGTTGCGGGCGAAAGCAGGTGATTGATGGCCGGTCCGCTTGACGGCATTCGAGTCGTCGAATTCTCGGAAATCATCGCCGGGCCGGTGAGCGGCGTGCTGCTCTCGGACCTTGGCGCGAACGTGATAAAGGTCGAACCCCCGTGGGGCGACCCCTGGCGCGGCTCTCCGACGCGTGTTGGACCTCCTGAGGCCAAGGAGACCCGCGGCTTCATCGCCGTCAACCGCGGCAAGCGCAGCATACGGCTCGATCTCACGAAGCCTGAGGGTGTGAAGGTCGTGCACCGGCTCGTGAGACAGTCCGATGTCGTGATCACAAACCACCGACCTGATGTCCCCGCAAAACTTGGCATCGACTACGAGACACTGTCGGCCATCAAGCCCGATCTCATCTACTGCGAAATTACGGCGTTTGGTCGTTCAGGTCCGGAGAGCGCTAAGCCCGGGTACGACATCATCATGCAGGCGCGCACGGGACTGATGGCGACGAACGGGTCTATCGAACACGGTGTGCCCCGCGTGATCCGCGGCACCCCGCCAATCGATTTCGCCACCGGTTACGCCGTTTGCCAGGGCGTGCTTGCCGGCCTGTTCCATCGTGAGCGCACCGGACGAGGACAGAAGATCGAGACCTCATTACTGTCCAACGCCCTATACATACAATCGCTGCCACTGACCTACGTCCCGTCCACGCCGTCCGCACAGTCCCGCATGGTCATGGAAGACCTCTTGGCGGTGCGAGAGGCCGGGCTGCTGTACCCGGACGTGAACGCACTCTACCAGCAGGACGACCGTTCACCGGCGTACCGGCCCTATTACCGGACCTTCCAGGCGAAGGACTGGGTTATCGCCGTCGGTTGCCTGAGCGAGCCGCTTCGCAAGAAGATGGCGGATGCCATGGGGCTCGACGACCCGCGCTTCAGTCCCGGCTACGACCAGCAAAGCGAAGAAGGGTTGGAGTCGGCACGTCAGGTGGTGCTGGAAGCAGAGCGGATGTTCCTGGAAAAACCGGCGTCGCACTGGATCGACCTGCTGGAGCGCGCCGGGGTGCCCGTGGCCCCGCTCAAGTTCGTGGAAGAGATGGTGTTCGATGAACAGGCAATCGCAAATGGACTGATCGTTGAGCAGGAACACCCGTTGGCTGGCTCGGTGCGAACCGCCGGACCGATCTTCAAGATGACCGATTCACCGACCGCAGCAGAGAAGCCGTCTCCGATGCTCGGGCAACACACTTCGGAAGTGCTTTCGGAGATCGGATACAACGATTCCGAGATCGAAACCCTGATAGAGTCCGGCGCTGTGTCCGGAAGCGTTAACCCGGATATCTGAAAACCTCAGCCAGGCCACAGGGAGGTCCAGTAGATGCCCGGTCCGTTAGAGGGCGTGCGCGTCATAGAGTTCACGGAGATCATCGCCGGACCCGTCGGCGGGATGCTGCTGGCCGATTTCGGGGCGGACGTGATCAAAATCGAGCCTCCGTGGGGCGATCCGTGGCGAGGTTCGCCCGGCCCGTCCGGCCCGAACGAGAGCCGGGGGTTCATCGCGGTCAACCGGGGCAAACGAAGTATCCGTGTGGACCTCACCAAACCCGGCGGCCAACTGGTTATGCGCAAGCTGGTGGAAGACGCCGATGTCGTCGTGTTGAACCACCGGCCGGACGTGCCCGCAAAACTTGGCATCGACTACGAAACCCTGTCCGCGGTCAATCCAAGGGTTATTTACTGTGAAGTCACAGCGTACGGTCGAAAGGGCCCGAACAAGGACCTTCCCGGATATGACGTGATCGTCCAGGCGCTCAGCGGGATGATGACCTCTGAAGGTCATGACAACGATGGCGTGCCGGGGACCGTTACCGTCTCCCCGGTATCTGATATGGCCACTGGGTACTCGATCATGATGTCGGTCTCCGCTGCGCTCTATTACCGTGAACGGACGGGCAAAGGTCAGAAGATCGAAAACTCCCTGTTGCAGAACTCACTGACTATGCAGGTGGGCGCTCTCACGGAACTGGATGAGTTCCCGACGCCCCGTCAGATCTGGCGAGATGAGGATCTGCCGGTGCTCAAAGATGCCGGCGTCGAGTTTTCCGACATCTATACCGCCTATCGCGGTCAACGCTATAACCCGGAGTTCATGGCCTACTACAAGGCCTATCAGACCAGCGACTGGGTGATCTCGATCGGTTGTCTCAGCAATCCGCTGCGTCAGAAGATGGCGGACGCTATGGGCGTTCACGACATCAGGTTCGATGTCGGCTATGTGCGGGAGTCACCCGTGGCGATCGAATTTGCCGAGAACTTGATTCTGAATTACACCAAGCTCTTTTCGGAGAAGACCACCGACGAGTGGCTCAAAATTCTCACCGCCGCCGGGGTGCCGTGCGGGCCGATGCGCTTCATCGAAGAGATGGTCTCCGATGAACAGGCCCTGGCCAACGGAATGGTCGTGGAGACGCATCACACTGTCTCAGGTGACACTCGCGGCCCCGGTCCGCTGGCCAGCATGAGCGAATCCCCGTTGAAGATCACCAGAGGAGCCCCGGCCTTCGGCGAACACACCGACGAGATTCTTCAGGAAGCAGGCTACTCATCGGGAGACATAAAGGCGCTCAAAGCCAGCGAGGACGTGTTTTAGAGGGGCTCTACATCTCCGCCAGCTTCACCTTGACGCCCTCGGTCGCGCTTTTGATCTCGCCTAGGGCGAAGGCCAGGGTGTGTACGGCCTCTTCGCCGTTTAGCTCTGGTTCGGCGCCGTTTGTGATCGCTTCTGTGAACACTTGTGCGCCCAGTCGGAAGCTGTCGACCCAGTCCGTTTCCATGTCGCTGTAACTGCGCATCTCGCCGTCCCGGTACAGCATCACCGGCGGTTGTCCCAGTAGATCCGCCGTGCAGTGCGTCACCCAGATCACGCCGCGGGTCCCTGGGATCTCCACCCGTTCATCGACAGGGTAGTACGAGGTTCGCACCATGAACTCAGGGAGCGACATGATGTCCCAGTTGCCGCATCCTATGAAACCCCCGATCGAGGTATCAGTCCTCGTCGGTATACTGGGTAGATGTTCAGAACAATCGGCCACACATTCGAACTCGTCAAAGTCAGCTGGAGCGTCCTGATGAAGGACAAGGAGTTGATCTTCTTCCCGATCATGGGCGGGATCGGCGTCCTGATCCTCCTAGGGGTGTTCTTTGCGATCGCCAGCGTCACCGGAACACTCGATCACCTGGAAGAGCCGAACAAGTTCAATCCAAACACCGGCTTAGAAGAAAGCATGATCGTGCCGGTGGACATAATCCTGGCCGGGACGACCTTCTTCGCTGCTTACTTCATCATCATTTTCTTCAACGCGGCGCTCATATCTGCAGCACAGGAGCGACTGCGTGGCGGCGACCCTAACGTTGGTTCAGGTTTATCGCACGCGGCCAAACACGTCCACACCATCCTCGGCTGGGCTATCATCGCCGCCGTCGTGGCGCTGATCTTGATGTACCTGCGTACCCGTTCACGCGGAAACATGATGGGTTCGATCGGCACAAATCTACTGTCGTCCGGTTGGGCGATGATCACGTTCTTTGTCGTGCCGATCCTCGTTACCGAAGGCGTCGGGCCCATCACGGCCATGAAACGCTCGACGAACCTGTTTACGGCCACGTGGGGCAGACAGCTAACTTCTAACTTCGGGTTCGGGATCATCTACATAGGCGTGATGCTGGTGGTCGGCGCCATCACGGCGCTGTTCAGCGCTATCTCACCAATCATCGGGGTCCCGATAGGCGTCGTCGCATTTTCTATCGGCATCGGCGGGGTGCAGGCGATGGAGGGTATCTTTAAAGCCGCACTCTACGACTACGCCCGTGGCGAGAAGCCGTTGATTTTCCAGGAAGCTGACCTTCGCTCGGCCTACGCTCCGCAACCCGCCGCCGCCGGAGCGTAGCCACCGCCCAAGAAACTGGCTCTCCGTTGGGGCTCCGCGCGCGACATAATGGCGCAGCAATCCAGCGCTAACCAATCGGGAGAGAGCCATGCCTGACGCCAACGCCGAACTCGCCTGGACGCCTGCTCATCGTTTGCGGGAGATGATAGCGGCGCGTGAGATATCGCCGGTCGAGGTCACACAGGCGGCGTTGGACCGGATCGACCGATTCAACGGGGAGTTGAACGCCTTCCTGGCCGTGATTCCGGAAGAAGCGCTGGAAACCGCCCGCGTTGCGGAACAGGCGGTCATGAACGGCGACGAACTTGGCCCGCTTCACGGTGTGCCCACTTCGATCAAGGACCTGGAGCCGATGAACGGCGTCCGCTTCACCTCCGGCTCTCTCATCTACACCGACCGGATCGCAGATAACGACTCGCTTTCCGTCACGCGTGTCAAAGACTCAGGCGCCGTGATCCTAGGCAAGACCAACACCTCCGAGTACGGTCACATCGGAACCAACGAGAACCGGCTTGGAGATGCCTGTCGCAACCCGTGGAACACCGAGCGCACGAGCGGTGCATCAAGCGGTGGGGCGGGCTCGTCTGTAGCTGCAGGTATCACGCCGCTGGCGCAGGGCAGCGATGGCGCAGGATCTATCCGAATTCCGGCTGGTTTGTGCGGGATTTACGGCATCAAGGCGACGCAGGGCCGGGTGCCGCGCTACTCGGCGGGCATGGATAGCTGGCACTGGTTCAACTACTCCAACATCGGGCCGATGGCCCGGGACGTCACGGACGCCGCCACACTGCTCCAGATCCTCGCCGGGCCGCACCCTGACGCCGAACACCTGACAATCCAGGAAGACCCGCCGGACTACATTGCCGCGCTTGACCGTGGTGTGAAAGGGCTTCGCATCGCGTACTCGCCGGACCTTGGCGGCGTGGCGGTCGACCCCGAGGTCCGTGAGGTTGTAGGGCGTGCCGCGAGTTCGTTTGAAGCGATGGGCGCCACCGTCGAAGAGCCCGGCTTCAAGATCGACTCCCCGGAAGCGATGTTTGACCTGCTCATGACGATCTGGCGCTGCCGCACCTACGCGACAAACGGCCACCTCCTTGAGCACCGGGAGATGCTGACCGACTACTTTCGTGACGGTCTGGACGGCGGTCAGAAGATCACCGGCGAACAGCTATGGGACGCCTACTCCCGGCTGGAGTTCTACCGCCACTATGTTCAGGAATTCTTCAAGAGCTACGACCTGTTGCTCACGCCCACGCTCGCAACCCCGGCGTTCAAAGTCGGCGAGCACCCTGACGTGATTGGCGGCGTGACCGTGCCCGACAAGCTCTGGGGCTTCACGCCCTTCACCTACCCGTTCAACATGTGCGGAAACCCGGCGGCCACCGCGCCCGCAGGTTTCTCAAACGACGGCCTGCCGATCGGGCTCCACATCGTCGGGCGATGGGGCGATGAAGAAACCGTTCTGGCGGCGTCCAAGTCGTTTGAGGACGCCCGCCCGTGGGCGGACAAAAAACCGGCCGGGTTTGAATAAATTAACAACAACACTGCAGGAGCGGAGGGAGCCCCATCGAGCTATCCGGCCCTTCAAGAGCCTCAGGGCACTGAGGCTCTGCCCCTCTCCCAGTGGGAGAGGGGCGGGGGTGAGCGAGAAGCCCAACCCGCAACAGCACCGTAAGGGCGGATTAGTATCCGCCCTCGGGTCGATACCACTCGACCCCTGCGACGTTCGTGCAGCGAGATTTGAACCAGACGACCACACTGATCAACAGGAGTCACAATTGACCGGCGAACTCCACTATAAGACCATCTCGGAACTCGCCCCGCTCATACGTGACGGAAAAGTGTCGTCGGTCGAACTGACGGAGTCCCAGCTAGACCGTATTGCACAGCTCGACGGTCATCTGAAGTCGTACGCCACCATCATGGCCGATAGCGCCCGTGCACAGGCACGAGCCGCCGACGCGGAGATCGCAAACGGCAGCTACCGCGGCCCGCTCCACGGCATCGCGGTAGCCGTCAAAGATCTGTGCGTTACAAAGGGCGTGCGGACCATGGGCGGCAGCGCCGTTTTCGTCGACAACGTGCCTGATTACGACGCCACGGTCGTTACGCGTCTGAACGAGGCCGGCGCGGTGATGCTCGGCAAGCTCAACCTGACCGAAGGCGCGATGGGCGGCTACAACCCGAAGTTGGACATTCCGGAAAACCCGTGGAGAGACGGCCACTGGGCCGGGCAGTCTTCCAGCGGATCCGGGTGCGCGACGGCGGCCGGAATGGCGTTCGGTACCCTGGGCAGCGACACCGGCGGCTCCATCCGATACCCGGCGGCGGCGTGCGGGACGGTAGGGTTGAAACCGACGTGGGGGCGTGTCAGTCGGAATGGCGTGATGAATCTCGCAGAATCGCTGGACCACGTCGGCCCGTTGACGCGTTCCGCAGCCGACGCCGGGATCATGCTCCAGGCAATAGCGGGACTGGACCTCAACGACCGAACATCGCTGCCTCAGCCGGTCCCGGATATGACGGGCACCCTGGAAGCCGGGGTCCAGGGGCTCAAAATCGGGTATGACGAGCGTTACGCATCGGAAGACCTCGAACCTGAGATCACGAACGCCATCGCCGATAGCGTGCGGGTGCTGGAGGGCCTGGGAGCCGAGATCGTCGCTGTTAGAATGCCCGCCCGACTGCGTGAATACCTCGAGGCCTGGCCCGTGATCTGCTCGTCCGAGGCCACCTCCGCCCACGCCGACACATTCCCTTCACGGGCTGACGAATACGGGCCGTGGTTTCGCGAATGGCTTGCGAACGGTGCGGCACATACAGCCACCGAGTACGCCGATGCCAACGTACTGAGGGCTGCGTGTGTCGGAGACCTCCGTCGCACCATGCGCGGGATAGATCTTCTGGCATGCCCGTCCACCCATCGGACGCCGTACCCGATCACGCACGAAGAGCTATACGGGCACATCCCGCCGAGTCGGAATGCTTGGCAGTCTCGTTTTACCGCGCCAATGAACTACGCCGGGCTGCCGACGATCTCGCTCCCCTGCGGACTGAACAGCGAAAACCTGCCACTCAGCCTCCAGCTCGTCGGCCACCACCTGTCCGAACAGCTACTGGTGCAGGCCGGACACGCCTTCGAAGGAGCCACCGACTTCCACAAACTGCACCCGCCTGTGTAGTCGGGGTGACCCGGATTTACGCACCCGACCGAGCGGCTACTCCAGCGTCCTGAGATACGCGATCAGGTCGTCAACGTCATCCTGGGGCAGGCGGCGATAGGTGTTCGGCATGATGTTGCTGAACCCACTCACAACGTACGCGCCGGGGTCTCTGATCGACTGCTCCAGGTAATCGTCGGTCGTAAGTTCCTGAACCCGCGCTCCCGCCGTCACGCCGATCCCTGCCAGTCCGGGGCCAGTGACGCGCTTAGTTCCGGTGGAGTGGCAGGCCGAACAACTTTCGTTCTTGAACAACCGTTCCCCGTTCGACGCGTCTGCGACATGTGGCGGCAACGCCGGATCGCGCGTCGGAGCAACGCCGGATCCGCCACCACATGCGGCTGCGAGGAGCATCACGCCAAGAGCGAGAGCGAATATCCCGTTGCGGCCGAGATACCTGAACACATGAACTCCTGAATACCCTGAGTTGGCCAGCAGTGAGCGGGTTGAGCGAGACCCCGCAAGAGTATTGTGGATCATGCTCAACCCACTTACACGAGCCTGAACCACCTACGGAACATGGCTGCCACAAAAGCTGAACAAGAAAACTCCAAGATACCGGGCTCGACTTCTATAGAGACCGCTCCATCTCTGGACGCGCCCGTGGTCGCCCAGCGTGTCGGCCCGATGGAAGTCTTACGGATACCTGACTTCCGCTGGATGGTGTTCGCCAGCGTTTTCATGGTGTTCGGATTCGAGGCCCGGGCGGCGGTTCAATCTTGGCTCTCGTACAACCTGACTGGATCGCAAGCCTGGGTTGGGATCGTCAACGGCGTGCCGTCGATCGCCGTGATCGCCCTCTCTATGGTCGGGGGCCTCGCCGCTGACCGGTTTCCGAAGCGGGACATACTCCTTGTCGTCAGGATGGCGATTGTGGCGATGTCGTTCCTGACCGGATATCTCATCGTCTCAGATCTGATGACAGTCTGGATCCTGCTTGCGCTGGCTCTGGCCCAGGGCAGCATTGTCGCGTTCGGCATGCCGGCCAACCAGAGTTTCGTCGTGGAACTCGTAGGGCGCGACAAATTGATGAGCGCCACTTCGATGATGCAATCCTCGGGCATGATCGGTCTGATAATCGGGCCCGCTGTCACCGGGATAATGATCGGCGCGTGGGGCGCTGGGTCGGTCTATTTCCTGGTGGGCGGGCTCGGCGTTATCGGGGTTGTGATGCTGATGATGGTGAAGAACCGTAGTGTGCATCGCAGCGATGATTCAAAATCAGCCTGGGGGGACATCAAGGACGGACTGAACTTCGTTCGATCTGACTCGGTAATACGCGTCCTGATGTTGCTGAACTTGCTCGCGCTTTTCGCCGGATTCATCATGCCGCTGATTCCGGTCTATGCCGAAGACGTGTTCAATGTCGGTGGAGAAGGGTTCGGGTTGATGATGGCCGCATTCGGGACAGGGGGGGCTCTCGGGACACTGGTGCTCGTGTTTACCGGTGACAAGGTTTATAAGGGACTCTTGATGATCAGCACGGGAGCTCTCTTTGGTGTCCTGATGATCGTGTTCGCGTTTTCACGCGAGTACTACCTGTCCCTGGTTCTCCTGGGATTGATGGGCGCAACCGGTCTGGCATATGTCATAACCATCAGCGTCCTCGTCCAATCGCACACCCCGGATGAGATGCGGGGCCGGGTGATGAGCCTGTTTGGGATCTCCATGCAGCTCTTCGCACTTGGATTCCTGTTCTCCGGGCTAATAGCGGAGGCGACCAGTAACGAGTTCGCCCTGGTCGTAGGCGGCGTTGGAGTAGCGGTTCCGCCGCTTATGGCATACATGTTCTCGGCGGAACTACGCGGGGTGTCTTGACCGGTTGACTCGGAAATGGATGATGCACGTCGCTGATACCCTAGGAAACCTAGATCCCGACGAGGTTAAAGCGTCGGAGGTTGCCGGGGTCGCCGCGCCACTGTCACTACTCCGATCTCGGCCCGAGCGCACCAGATATGGGGCTATGTCGGACGCCGACCTCGGTGATCGAGGAGGCCGACCCCGGCTCCGTCGCCGTGCCGATCTTGATCCCGGGCACCACCGACGCCCGTTTCTTTCCGCGCCTCGGCAGACAGACGTACGGGTTCTTTCCGATCAATCTGCAACGGGAGATCGACTTCACGTCGATGTTCCACGCCAGAAACGGGCGCATCCCGGTGGACGTGCTTGAGTTCGGCACAAACGCCATCCAGACCGTCATCACCCGCTATTACGGGAGCAGCGACCAGTAGGCCGCTCGCCCGGCGTCGCCCTTTAGGTTGCAGCGACCTCTTCCGGTTTGTACTGCTGGACGATCTTGTCCATTTCCTGTTGCGGCACCTCACCGTAGTGGGCAAACACGGCTTGATACGATGCCCGTCCGGCCGATATCGCCCGCAGGTCCGTGGCGTAGCGCTGGACCATCGACAGCGGTGCGTCCGACTCGATGATCGTGTGTCCGTTCGCTGCCGGGGTCATGCCCAGGATCTGCGCACGTTTCGTGTTGAGGTCGCTGATGACCTCTCCGGTCAGATCGTCCGGTGTCAGGATCCGGAGGTGCATCACCGGCTCCAGCAGAACTGGCCGAGCCTGTGGGATGCCCTGACGGAGCGCGAACCCGCCGGCGATCTCGAACGCCATTCCTGACGAGTCCACAGAATGGCTGCTGCCGTCTACCAGTGTGACCCCAACGTCCACGACCGGGAACCCAGCGACCGGGCCTGTCTCCATGGACTTGACGACGCCTTTTTCGACGGCCGGGATGTATTCCCGCGGAACGTTTCCGCCGACAACCTTGCTGTCGAAAATGAAACCCTCGCCACGCGTTCTCGGGCTGAGTTCGATAACCACGTGTCCGTACTGCCCGTGACCGCCGGATTGTTTCTTGTGGCGGTACTCCACCCGGGCGGAACCGCCGATGGTCTCCATGTAAGCGATGCGCGGCAGTGACGTCTCGAGCGCCACGCCGAACTTGCGTTCGACGCGCTCGATTCCGATATGGACATGCACGTCGCCGAGGCCTCGAATGATCGTCTCCGCTGTGTTCGGGTCGCGAGAGATGTTCAAACTCGGGTCTTCTTCCCCGAGTTTCGATAGCGCGTCGGACATCTTGTCCAGGTCCGCCTGGGTTTTCGGCGTCGCTGCGAGCGCGTAGAACGGTTCGGGCATGTCGATGCCATCAAGCGTCACCGGGTTTTCGCTGTTCGTCAGCGTGTCGCCGGTCCCGGTCACATCCAATCGTGAAATCACGCCGATGTCGCCGAAGACGACCTCTTCCGTGACCTCTGATTCCTTGCCCTTTGGTGAAGAAACCTGGCCGACCCGTTCCGATGTCTCGCGGTTCACGTTCCAGTGTTCCGAGCCTCCGACGAACGGGATTCCGTACACGCGGAAGTAAGAAAGCTTACCCACAAAGGGGTCGGCGGCGGTCTTGAATACGAGATTCGCTTCTGCGCCCTCGGGTATCTCCGTGGCGTCGTTCCGTTTGGCCGCGGCATCCGGGGAGGGAAGCAGGTCGACTACGGCGTCCATCAGATCGGAGACGCCTACTTCTTCCAGTGCTGCGGTCGCCACGATGGGCACGATGTCCCCGGACGCGATGCCCTGCTTCAGGCCGGATATCAACTCGTCTGCCGTGAGCGCTTCTCCCTCCAGGAACTTCTCTGTCAGGGCGTCGTCGGTTTCGGCTACCGCCTCGACGAGACGCTCATAAAGTTCAGCCCCAGCGCCTTCCTGAAGTGCGGAGTCACTGATCAGCGAGCCTGCCGCCGTGAAATCGGACTCGGCGCCATTCGGCAGTTGGATGGGAACGCATTTCCGTCCCCACGCCTCTGTGATCGCTTCGACGACCTGGTCGAACTCGGTGTTCTCGCGGTCAAGTTTGTTGATCACCACGATCCGTGGGAGCGAGCGCTCTTCAAGGCGGACCCAAGCCTGGTCTGTACCGACCTCGATGCCGCTCGGGGCCGCGACCACGAGGATTGCGGCATCCGCGACGCGTAGCGCCGATAGCATTTCGCCAGCGAAGTCCGCGTAACCTGGCGCGTCCAACACGTTGATCTTGGAGTCATTCCACGGGCTTGGCAGTATGGTGGTCATGACGCTGGATTGACGGCGCTGCTCTTCGGGCTCGAAGTCTGAGTCGCTAGTGCCGCCGGTCACACTGCCTAACCGCGTCGTCTCGCTGGCAAGGTGAAACATCGAATCAGCTATCGACGTCTTCCCGGACCCGGAGTGGCCAAGCAAAACGACGTTCCTGATGTCCGCGGTGGTGAATCCCGCCATCGGGTGCCTCCAGACTCAAACAGATAGTGGTGAGCGCGCCGGAGAAGGTTTGACCTGCCAGCGAAACTGGGGTATTTGGCTTTGGCCGGAGTATAGCACCGGCGAACGTGGTTTCAGTGAGCGAAAAATGAAGTCGTTGACGAAGGCGGCTCGATTTGCCCCGGGTCGGGAAACGGGGGGGGCGTTACGAAATCCGCCGTTACTCGCCCTCGTGGGACCGAACGATGGCGGATAGCGACTCAAAGTACCGTCGATCCTCGTCACTGGATGCAAGGCGTTCCAACGCCCCAGGGTTTCCAGATGCCGCGACCGGTATTCGACCTCCAATTCGCCGTTCGTAACGGCCGATAAATAGTCGGATACGCCGTCGCTAACCAGCCCGGCTGTACGGCCCTCGCCGACTCGTCCGCGCATCTGTCGGAAATCGTACGAACCTTGCCAGTCGACGCCGTTTGGAGTGAAGCCTCAAATCTCCTGAACCGCGGCGACCCAACCGGACTCCGAAACGCCTGAAAAGTCCGTGGCCGCAGCCTGATCAGCGGCGTCCACAACCGAGGGTGTTTTGCCGGAGAATTGCGGACCGGATGAACTGCATGCCGCGGCGAGCATGATTACGATAACGGCGGGCACAACAACCCCGGCCGTCGGGGTGAACGGATTCATCTGCACGAGGTTATACGCACGAGCCGGCTCGCCGGGCCTCCCTCCGGTGTCCGATGAACGCATATATCGATATGAGAAGCGCGCCGGTATGAAGCGCGTGCCTACCGTCACCCACGACCGCCATATGGCGACAACACCGATCTGAGGGAAAACCGCTGGAAACCCTTTTCAATCCCGGTAATCCCGGTTCTGATACCCGTCCGGGGCACTCTCATATCCCCGGCCGAGCCCTGAGAGGGCTGGGCTGGCCGTGCCGCGTCACGTGCACTGGCCTGAAGAGTCGCCGACTCAGGAAAGGCGTCTTGATATTCATTGTGGTCGCCACGCTGCTGTTCACCCCGCGTTCCACACGCGTGCTGAGCCCGGCCCACGCGGCCGCGCGAGGTTTCGAGTACGGGCTCGTGCAGTGGGAAATCTCTAACTTCCTGGATAAATGGGTCCATCGGGTAAAAGTCGCCATACCCGGTGTTGGATCGTCCACGGAGGACAAACGGCTGCGCCTGGGACGCTATTTCGATCTGAACGAAGAGATAGCGACTGCCAACGGCGATTTGGATCGTGAAGCGTCATCTCCAGAACCTGATCGGGACCTGCTGACATCGTTCCAGGAGGACGTCGACCGGCTGGCGAAAGAGCGCAGGGGATTGCGGAACGATGTCGAGGAACTGCTGGAATCGGCCATAGACGGCGTGTTGCGGAACCTGGATATCGGCGAATTTGGGCCACTTACGTGGCCGCCTGTCGACTTCCGGCTGGACCCGACCCCGCGCGTGCTGGTCACATCGCCGCGTGATCGTATCGAGCGCATGGATGCAATCTTGATCGATTCCAACATCACACTGGCCGGGCGTGAGACCGTGGAAGAGGCCGTCTACTACCAGGATCCTGAGCTATCGGCAATCGTGCTCGGAACCGGCGGCGTCGCGACGTTCCCGACGGTCATCCCGGAGGACCGAGATCTGCTACCAACGCTGATCGTGGCGGCGCATGAGTGGCTCCACGCGTATCTCATCTTCCATCCATTTGGCCAGGCGTACGGGAGCGGCGATATGACGACGCTCAACGAGACGGTGGCCGATCTGTTCGGGGGTGAGGTGGGTAGATTGGCGTACGAGCGGCTGACCGGCGAGACACTCCCGCCTCCGGAGCCGTTCATACCTGAGAGGGATCCTGAAGCGGATCCGGAGGAGTTCAACTTCAGGGTGTTCATGCGTGAAACGCGCGTCACCACCGACAAAATGCTGGCCGATGGCGATTTCAAGGGCGCAGAAGCTTACATGGAACGCAGGCGCCTGGAGCTTCAGGACCACGGAATATTCATCAGGAAGATCAACCAGGCTTACTTTGCTTTCACGGGCTCGTACGGCGACAATCCCGGCTCGGTGAGTCCTATAGGGGAGCAGGTTCAGGAACTTCGGTCGTACGTCGAAAACGCCGCAGATCTCGTAAAAATTGTGCAGGGGGTGTCCAGTCACGAAGAGTTCTTGCAACGGCTTGAGGGCCTGCGCCTGGAACAGGACGAGCTCGACGAAGGATGAACCTGGTGATCGCACCGGTTCTCGCCGGGTGAATCGGTGGTGTGAAAATGAATCCAGACCGAGCATATCGTCGGACCTCGGGTATACTTTTGGATGTTCCGGCTACAGGACGCGCAGGCGTTTACCGGGCAAACGACAATCCTGATTCCCGAATCCGGTTGAAACGTATCCAGCGCCGGGAGTCAGCGAACTGAAATCAGGCGGGACCTTTGCGTCACCGCCGGGCGGCGAGCGATTGAACGCCGCCGGCAGGAGTAACAATGGCCGCAGGTAGCGACTCTTTACCCGGGATGGGCAAGGACGAAATGTATCGCCCACCGGACGACGGAGGCGGAGACAACGGCCCAAACGCCAGCCGCGAGCAGGTTTCACTCGAAGATCTGATCGGGCGATTCAGAAACGGCATGCCACCGCTGAGGTTTCTCGGCGGCGGAGGCATAAGCCTGATCGTTCTGCTCGGAATGATCGTTGCTTTGGCCATCTGGCTGGCGTCGGGTGTTTTCACGGTCGATCCAGACGAGCAAGCGTCCCTTCGCCTGTTCGGGAAGTTCAACAGCACCGCCGGATCCGGTTTGAACTGGTGGTGGCCGTCTCCGGTTGGCCAGCGTGACATCGTCCAGGTGACACAGACACGGACACTTGAACTTGGTTTCCGAAGCGGAACCGAAGGAACGGCGTCGGTCACCCTAGTGGCCGTAGAGGCCCAGATGATCACGGGCGACGAGAATATTGTGGACGTCGGCGCCGTGATTCAGTATCGGATCTCTGACCTCCGTAACTATCTGTTCGAGGTAGACGACCCGGGAGACCCCGACAGAGCCGTTGATAGCGGACGGCCGGACGGACGAACTCTGCGTGACGTGGCTGAGACATCGTTACGCCAGGTCGTTGGGGCCCGCACGATCGATGACGCATTGACCGAAGGTCGTGAGCAGATCCAGGAAGACACACGCCTCCAGATGCAGGGCATCCTCAACTCCTACAACGCTGGCATCACCATCATTTCCGTGCTGCTACAGAACGTGCTCGCACCGGAAGAGGTGAGAGACGCTTTTGAAGACGTTGTCGTCGCACAGGAGGAGAAAGAGCGCCTGAGAAACCTGGCCGACGCTTACGAGGCAGACCAGTTGCCGAGGGCACGGGGTGAAGCGGCCCGAATCGTTGAAGCCGCAGAAGGTTTCAAACAGGGTCGTATAGCGCTGGCCCAGGGTGAGGCCGACGGGTTCAAAGAACTCCTGGAGGGTTATCTGAACTCCAAGGATGTCACCCGCCAGCGGTTGTACCTGGAGGCGATGGAAGAAATCCTTCCGGGCACCACGAAGTTTGTCGTGACCGGTGAGGTGGCGGACGGAGTTCTGCCGTTCTTGCCGTTGTCATCGACGGGCGGTACGAGCGTAGGGGGAGGGCAGTAAGATGCGTAAACTTGCAATTCCTCTCCTGATAGTCCTGATTATTGGCGGGGTCGTAGCCTCGCAAGCCCTTTACAAGGTCGATGAGACTCAGGTGGCCATCGTCACCCGTCTTGGAGAATTCCGAGAGTCGAAGACGACTCCCGGCCTGGGCATCAAGGTGCCGTTCATCGAGTCGGTGACCAAACTGGACAAGCGTTTGCTTCGTGTCGACGCACCACCGGCGTCGCTCCTCACTCTTGACAAGCGCACACTGGTGATCGATGCGTACGCTCGCTACCGCATCACCGATCCGCTGGTGTTTTTCCGGGCTCTTCGTACGGAATCCAACGCCGAGGCAAGAGTGGGAGACATCGTCAACTCAAGCCTTCGTCGTGAAGTAGCCCTGGATCTCCAGTCCGAGATCATCGACGAGACCCGTGAAGAGATCATGGCTCGTGTAACAGCTTCGTCAAAACTCCTGGACATCCAGCGAGCTGAGGCTGAAGCGCTCCCGGGTGGACTGAGAAATCCGGGGCTAACGATTGTCATCGCTGCACGGGCAGTGGGCGAAGGCGAAGAGCCCATCAGGGATCGAGTTCCGACACCTGACCAGTTGGAATCGATAATCAACAGCTCGGCGCCGCTCGATTTTGATCTTGGAGGCGAGAGTTTCCGGTACCGGGTTCCGTTGCGGGACCAGTTCGGTATCGAAATTTTCGACGTGCGTATCAAGCGCGCCGACTTCCCTGTTGGAGTTGCAAGCTCGGTGTTCGACCGGATGAGGGCTGAACGTGAGCGCATCGCTTCCGCTGAACGTGCGGAAGGCGCGCAGATCGACCTAGAGAAGCGTGCGGAAGTGGACCGGCAAGTCCAGATCATCACGCAGAGCGCACAGGGTAACTCCGCAAGGATCGTCGGTGAGGCTGAGGGAGAGGCGATTACGATCCTCTCCGAACAGCTCGGCAGAGATCCAGAGTTCTACGCGTTTACACGCTCTCTGGAGGCCTACAAGAATCTGCTGGAGGACGATGCGACGTTGATCTTGAACGTCGATAGCGACCTCTGGCGATACCTGGAATCGCCGCTCGTTCCGGCTGACCGTTAAAGGCGGCCAACCGGGCCGTCAGATAGATCAGAAGAACGCCGCCGGGTCTCTCGACCATGGCGGCGCTCTCGCGTTCTTTGTGCATCGGCCGTGCCTCTGGCGCGTCCGATATTCCTAAAGCAGGTTCTGAAGTCGGTCCCGGAGGATAAATCGGGCGATCGAAAGGATCACCGCCGCACTCAAGATGAACGCGATAAAAGTGATCGATAGCCCGAGAACGATGATACCGAAAGCCGTTCCCGCAGCAGGCGGATGCTCCGTGTTCGTCGTCGCCATCACCATCACCGACAGACCGACGGCCGCCGCTCCAAAAATATCGATCTGCAAATTGGACGCGCTGTTCGCTTCGCCGGACACCAGGTGCAGCAACCCCCAGAGTACCAACCCCACCAGCACGCTGACGACGTGGCCGCCGATCACCCTCTTGGGGGAAGACGCTATCGAGTGAGGCACGACGAACACGGTCGCCGTGGAGGAAGCGATGGTGACGACGATGATGCCGTCAGACACGCCCTGCTCAATCAACAAGATGGCGAGCAGAGCCAACGACGCCAGCGTCGCTTGAATTATGTATGGCCGGACGTGGCCCCTGATGTGGGACCTTTCGAACGCAGTCGGCGCATGTGGATGGTGAAGACGCATCGGATTGGAGTGCGCTTTCGTCCGGCGGCATCGCCCCGTAGCGGGCCCGGAAGAACAGCGCAGCGATCCTGAATATTAGAGACGCGTCCTCCAGAATTCCCGAAGAGACTCATGCGCGTTCCGATGAATTGTGAGCCCGAGAGCACCGGAGGAACTTAGCCCGGACGCTCCATGGGCCACTCCGGAATCCCGTCCTGCGGGACGTATCCGAGGACCTCGTTCGCGTGGTCAATGTCACGGTAACGGCCACGGTTGTTGGATACCGCGTAGAACAGATCGAAGCGAACCGAGTCCGCGGCAGCGACGCACTTTTCGACCATCTGAATCACGTCTCGATGGCTGCAGTAAACCGCCGCGTGCCGGGCGTCGAACGGCCAATCTTCTTTCACCACCCGGCCGATTCGGACGCAGATGACGGACATACCGTGCGCATCGGAGTAGTAACGGCCAAGGGCCTCCCCCCACAGCTTCGCGGCGCCGTAGATACCGTTCGGGCGCGCCGCGTCCTGCGGGGTGAGGATGGGCCGGGGAGTCGGGACATCATCCCAGCGCGCCTCCACCATCGCCTTGATCGGCTCATCGACCTCGTACTGCATCTGCGTCGCGCCTGAACTGCCGAAGATGAGACGTTTCACGCCGGCCCCCCGCGCCGCCTCAAACACGTTGTAAGCCCCTATCAGGTTCCCGGAAACTTGGCCGGAGAACTCAGGGCCCAGGTACGCGGCCATGTGGACGACCGTGTCTATCCCCTCAAACGCGGGACGGATGGCGTCCAGATCAGAGATGTCTGCTTGCACGCAATCCACGCCCTCAACGGCGCTCCTGTTCAGCGCCCGCACGTAATGATCTTGCGCCAGCGACCGGCCGACCATGCCGCCGATGAGTCCGCTCATCCCGGTGACGAGAATGCGTTTGCCGCCCTGGGCCATCAAAACTCTCCGATACTAATTGGGGATTCAAAGGCATTATTTGGCGAGACCGACCTGTGAGCAAGGCCACGCGCCCGGAGCGCGATTTGCCGTAACATCCCCTCAATACGCGATTACCGGGCATCAACTCACCTGTCGACCGGGAGAAAAACGAACATGGCTGACGGCAAGATCAAAGTAAGCCTTGTAAGCGGCAAGGACCGAACCAGCACCGTTCCGGAGGCCCTGTCTCTCATTGCAGATCAGGTCCAGATTCCGGACAAGCCGGTCCTGATAAAGCCCAATTTCGTCTCGACACGCAACCAGCTGTCCGCCACGCCCGTGGACGCCGTGCACTCAACGTTGGCCTTCTTGAAAAGTAAAGGCGTCAACAGCTTCACGATCGCCGCCGGCCCGGCCATAGGCAGCGCCGACGACGGTTTCGAAAACTACGGTTACTGGCCGCTGGCGGATGAGTTCAACGTCACCTGGCTTGATCTCAACACGGACGAGACGGTGAAGGTAGCCGCGTTTGATGACAAACTGAACGCCCAGTACCTGAACATGTCCCGCACGATGTCGGAGTCATACATCGTCTCCGTGACACGCACCAAGACGCACAATAATGTCGTGGTCACGCTGGGCCTGAAGAACATCCTGGTCGGAACGCTCGCCGGACGGACTGAGAAACAGAAGATCCACCAGGGCAGCAAGGCGATCAACCTGACGCTGGCCAAGATGGCGCAGCATGTCGCGCCCGATCTCACGGTTCTTGACGGCACCGAGGGCATGCAGGGCAACGGGCCCGTGGACGGCCATTCCATCGACTCACGAATAACCCTAGCGTCCGCCCACAACATCGCCGCCGATGTGATCGGCCTGCAGGCGATGGGATACCGGCTGAACCAGGTCGGCTACCTCCGCTACGCCATGGAACTGCGCGGACTCACCCTGGACGACATCGAGGTCGTGGGAGAGCCGATCGAAGACGTCAAGATCGACTTCAAATCGCACGACAACATCGCCAGCCAGCTCACCTGGCCGGTAGAAGGCGACTGGCGGCCCGTGTTCGATGCCGTCGGCGACTAACGGTGTAGTTAGGGTGTAAAACGCGAGAAACCCCCGCAGAAACGGGGGTTTCAATGCACGTTTAATCTACGAATGGAGCGGAAGACGAGATTCGAACTCGCGACCCTCACCTTGGCAAGGTGATGCTCTACCACTGAGCCACTTCCGCTCAATAATCCCGGAGACTGCTTAATCAGGTAACGGGACTATTCAAATGTATATCGCTTCGCGCGAGAGGGTCAAGGCGCAGTGCGCTCCCGTACCATGTCGGCATGTCTGAATCAGATCTCATACGCTTGGGAGTCATCGGTTTCGGCTCATGGGCGCTCAACGCCTACATCCCGGCCGTGGAACGAATTCCAGGCGCCGAAGCCGTCGCCGCGGCCGGTCGCAGCGATGCCACCCGGAAGGGTGCTCTCGCCGCGCTCGGGCCGGACGCTTTCGTAACTCCGGACTTCCGGGAACTTCTCGACCCGGACCGGGTCGACGCCGTGATGATCGCCGTGACGGAGGATCAGCACGCAGTCACCATCGGCGCGGCCCTGGATTCCGGGCTGCCCGTGTTCTACGAGCCGCCGCTCTCCGATAGGCCGGGACAGATTCCGGATGAGATCGAGCGCCTGTCATCGGCGGGCCAGATCACCCATGCCGATCTGGAGCTTTCATACCTTCCGGTGGCCGATCGCGCGGCAGCCCTGATAGCGGACGGGGCGATCGGCACACGGCATAGCGCTTCGGTGACGATGACTTCTGGATGGGGCCCGGTGCCCGGGTCCGAGGTCAGCCTCGCCCTGCAACTCATCCCCTGGTACCTCGATCCCTTGAGTCGTGTGCTCGGCAAACGGCCGTCGCGCGTGCTGGTGCAGGAAGGGTCCGGCGTGGAGGGCAGGATGCAGTCCCGGACGCTGGTTCAACTCGACTTCGATGGTGTCTGGGGCACGTTCGACGCCAACGTCCAATCGGTCGGCGAGCTCGGAGCATGGATCGCTGTTCACGGGAGCGACGGCGACCTTGAAGTGGATCTGTTTCGGGGCGAGCTGAAATACCGGTCAAGACAGAACCCGGACTGGCAGACCGAACGACATCCCGCCACACAACCACACGCGGCATGGCCCGGCATGCATGAGTCGATCACTGCCTTCATATCGGCCCTGAGAACCGGCGGCGAGTCGCGCACCGGAGCCACCACGATGGCCGATCTACAGCTGACGGGACTGGCCGCCGAGGCGTCGATCGATTCCGGGTCATGGGCGGTTGTGGAGCGGCCAGAGTAACCGTACGGCTTGACTCCGCTCCGCCGGTCTGGCTTTATGCGCCGCACAGGCGTCAAACAAAACCAGACATACTGGGAGCACGGCCAGTGATCTACGACATGCGCACTTACGACATCGCCGTCGGGCAGGTACCGAAATACCTGGAAGCGGTCGATAAGGTCGGCCTGAAGGTCCGGGAAGACCACGGCATTAAGCTCGCCGGCTGGTACTACACGGACATCGGGACCCTGAATCGGGTCGTCCATATCTGGGCCTACGAGGACTACGCGCACTACGAGAAAGCGCGGGCGGCCTTCCGTAGCGATCCCCGCTGGGTTAACGAGTACCAGCCGATGACCAGGGGATTGATCCTCAAGCAGTCAACGCAAATGATGAACGCCGCCCCATTCTCACCGCAGCCCTGACCCCATGATGGAGGCAAGCTCCTGTCCCCTCTCCCGACTAGGGGAGAGGGGACAGGAGCTTGCCTTTCCGCGGAAGGATGAGGGGTGCGAGGGTGGATCGCAATCCGTCCCTGGGTCCACGCACGAGTTCCGGTCCTTCGAGAGCCTCAGGACACGGTCTCGACTCTCAAACCACGGTCAACGCCCTAGTACGCCACCACAACCTGTATCAACCGTAGTTCGGCGCCAGCGCCCGGTTTGCTACCTGACTCAACCGGTGCATCTACCAGTACGCGTTCACCCGTACCCGTCGCGCCAGATACCGGATATACGTCTCCGGATCTGGCACAACGAACCAATCCGGCAACAACGCATCCATCAGATCCCCGTTCGCCGGGTTGTTATGCGCATCCAAGAACGCGTCGCTCAGGCTCCACGGCAGGCCGCACATGAACACACCGCCTTGCCGTCACGCGCCCACAGCGCCCCCAATGGCTGTGGCGGCGGATAATCCAGCACATCGACATCGCCGCCGCTCGCCCGCACAACGTTCTCCAGTAACTCTCGTCACAGGTTCCCCACGGTCGGGGTCACCGAGTGCATCCTCGCATTCACGATCATGGGCACGAATGCAAAATGCGTCGCCCCACGAATCAAATCCCGTGCGAACCCGTCATACCCGAAAGGCCTTCGTCCCGTCACAGTCGCGGCACGATAGGCAGCTCTTGGATCGCCGTTCCCGTCGCATCCCGGACAGCGTTAGCGATGGCCGGTGCGATGGCGACGATGCCCGGTTCGCCCGCGCCCGAAGACGGCACATCATCACCGCCCGTGAACACCACCTCGATCTCCGGCGTATCCGCGATCCGCGGCACGCGGTAGCGAGCGAACCCGGCGTTCAGGACCCGGCCACCGTCAAACTCCACCGCCTCCCACAACGCTGTTCCCATGCCCATGATGATCGAGCCTTCAATCTGGTTGCGTGCGCCGTCTGGGTTCACCACAAGGCCGCAGTCGAACCCGACAACTACCCGCGTGACACGGGCTTCCCCGTTTTCGACCAGAACTTCAACGCACTGCGCCGTAAAGCTGCCGGCGTCGTATCCGATCGCCATCCCATAACCCACTCCCGGACGTTTTTGACGCGTCGCCCATCCGAAGGCTTCCGCCGCTGCGATGAGACATGGCCGAAGCCGGTCATGCGTCAGGTTGCGCAGTCGGAACTCCAGCGGGTCGAGCCCCAACCCGACAGCGATCTCGTCCATGTGGACCTCGCGGGCAAAGTGATTGGTCGCCCCGCCCAGAGATCGGTAAGACCCTGACTGCAATGGCGACTCCGAAGCAGCCACGCCGATCCGCACGTTATCCACGTCGTACAAAATGTCCGCTCCCCGCTTTCCGCGGAAAGCGTTCTCCCCGGCGTGGAAGGCCGCGTAATCCCACGCCATGATATTCCCGTCAGCATCCACGCCGCTCTTGATCTCAAACGTTGCCGCAGGCCGCACGGTGCTCCACGAAAACTCTTCCGCGCGGTTGTACGAGACGCGAACAGGCGCGTCCACGGCCTTCGCAAGTCGGGCCGCCTCGTACGACACGGTCGGCGTCTTCGTGCCGAAAGAACCGCCGATCTCGGCCGCGGTCACCCGAACCTGGCTGGTGTCCAATCCAAACATCTCGGCTAAGCTGTCCCGCTCGGCAAACGGTCCGCGATTAGCACTCCAGATGGTGAGGTGATCGCCATCCCAACGGGCCACTGAAGCACTCGGCTCCATCTGGGCGTTGGACACGTAAGGCACGTAATAAGTGTTGTCAAAAACCCGGTCCGCTGAACCAAACCCCGCACCAAGATCGCCGCCCTCTCGGAGCGCTGTCAGATCTTCCGCACGCTCCTTCAAGAGCGCCGGAATATTCCAGTCGGAAGCGGTGTCACGGCTCTCCTCCCATCTAGCGCGGATCGCCTCGACCGCGTACTCGGCCACGTCCTCACGCTCCGCCACCACCCCGACAAAATCACCGTCCTGAACGACCGAAACGACGCCGGAAACGCGCTCCGCACGCGTCGTATCTATCTGTCGTAACTTCGCCCCGTATGAAGGCGGCCGCAGAATCTTGCCGTACAGCATCCCGGAGACGACCACGTCCTGCGCGTACTTCGCCGCGCCGGTGACGCGCGAAACGGCGTCGATGCGCCGCGCCGGGCGGCCCATCAGCTGGAACTCCTCGACGGCCTTCACCTGCACGACATCCGGGATGTCCAGGGTCAGGGAGTTGCCGGACAGGAGATCGGCGTACCTCACCCCGGCAGAGCCGTCATCCGGTACGACCTGTCCGTCGCGTGTCTTGAGCGAACCGGCGCTCACTTCAAGCCGGGTGGCTGCAAGGTCGATCAATGCCCGGCGGGCTGTGGCGGCCGCGCGACGCAACTGGATGCCGACCGTGCGCGTTGAAGCGCTGCCCGTAGTGCCGCGATCCTGCGGCACGAGGTCCGTATCGCCAAGAACGATCTGTACCGAGTCGACGCCCACATCGAGCTCGTCAGCGATCTCCATAGCAAACCCGTTCCGAATGCCCTGGCCGTATTCGACCTTCCCGGAGAACGCCGAAACAACCCCGTCACTGTCGATCGTAAGCAGTGTTGCCGGGTCTCCTGGGGGCGTGCGAGGGTCCGGCTCGGGCGTCCAGCGTGGGGCCCCGACGACCTTTAGTGCGATATCCGGGTCTGCGTTCTGACGGCTCATGACGCACCGCCTTCGCTCTGAACCGGCTCACTGGAGGCTGACTTTACAGCCTTCAAGATGCGGACATATGCGCCACAACGGCAGATATGACCGCTCAGCGCGGAACGAATTTGTTCGTCGTCCGGAGCCGGGTTTCGATCCAGCAGGACGGTACTGCTCATGATGAAGCCGGGCGTGCAGTAGGCGCACTGGAACGCCGTGTGTTCAACGAACGCCTCCTGTACCGGATGCAGCGTGTCACCGTCCGCCAACCCTTCGATGGTCGTGATGTCGCGTCCACCGGCTGACGTCACGGGCGTGATGCAGGACCGCGTTGCCTCGCCATCGATCAACACCGTGCAGGCGCCGCAGTTGCCCTCGCCGCATCCGTACTTTGTGCCGGTCAGCCCCAGCTCATGCCGTAGCACGCTGAGCAGCGTGCGCTCGACGTCGACCGTCACCTCGTGCGATTCGTCGTTCACTTTCAGGTGCATTTGTCACGTCCCCTTCCGTAGAAAAGCGCATCATACGCGCCCGCCTGGAATACCGCGAATATCCCGAGAACTCTACGGCGCGAAGCGACAATTGTTACGATGCCGCTTCCGGTCCGGAGGGGCTGCAACTCAATCCGGGGGCATCTCGCCGTTCCGTTCTCCCAATCGGAAGAAGGCGCAGGATGAGGAGGGGCCGCCGGTAGGCGGTCGGTCCGCAAGCGCGTTGACGTACGAATCGGACCTTCGAGAGCCGAGGACTGATGTAGGGGCGTATGGTAATACGCCCATTTCTCCTTCAAGTTCCTGTCTATAAAAGGAGTACACCCACCCGTGAAATACCGACGACTCGGCAGCACCGGACTACTCGTCTCCGCTATCGGCCTCGGGGCCAACAACTTCGGCCAGATGAGCCCCAGTCAGGTCGCCGGCGGAAACCTGAGTTTCGAGACGACCACTGCGGTCCTGGATGCCTGTAGAAAGGCCGGGATCAACTTCATCGACACCTCGGACCTGTACTCAGAAGGACAGTCGGAAGAGTTCATCGGCCGTGCGATCAAGGGCTACCGGACCGAGGTGATCATCTCCTCCAAGGCTGGCATGAAATGGGCCGGTGGGGTGAACCGGGAAGGCCTAACGGCGTCTCACTTAAAACGCTCCATAGACGAAAGCCTGAAACGCCTGCAGACCGATTACATCGACCTGTATCAGATGCACATTCAGGACCCGTTGACGGGAATCGACGAGACGCTGCGGGCGCTGGACGACATCGTGACCTCGGGCAAGGTCCGATACGTCGGATGCTCCAACTTCCTGGCATGGGAGTTGGTTGAAGGGATTCAGATCGCGCGTCAGAGCGGCTGGCCGGAGTTCGCGACCGTGCAGTCGGCGTTCTCGATGCTAGAGCGTGAACCGGAGCACGAGCTGATCCACGCCGCTGCCAAGTATGGAACCGGAATCCTACCTTACTACCCGCTCGCCTCGGGCTTCCTCACAGGCAAGTACAAACGCGACACGGAGCTGCCGGAGGGCAGCCGGCTGGCCCGCCTGCAATGGACCGCCGATCAGTACGTCAACGATGCGAGTTTCGATCTGCTTGAAGCGCTGGAGATGTTCGCCGCCCAACGAGATCACACGATGGTCGAGCTCGCCTTCGCATGGCTGCTGGCCCATCCCGAGGTGTCGTCTGTAATAGCCGGTGCCACCCGTGTTGAACAGGTGGTGCAAAACGCCGCGACTACGGATTGGGAGCTGACAGCCGCCGACATGGCAGAACTAGAAGGTATCCTCCCGGACACCCCCGGCCCGGGGACCGGCAACCTCCCGAGACGCCGATCTCTTTAGAGAATGAGCAGCGTCCTGAAATCATCGCCTATACGAGCAAAATACCTGCGCGTAGATAGGCGCTCAGGCCAACGTGGGGCAACGCGAACTAGCCTCGTTGCCAAATACCTCTGCGGGGAGACGTATTCAGCCCAAAATCACCGGACTTTGTTGGCATGACTTACAAATACTATCCGTTCACAACCGCATAACCGCCTGACCTACCCCCTGACGCGGTACCGGTGATTATGTTAGTTCAGCCGCCTGTGAGAAGGCTGGCATGAATGCCCTCTTCTGGAGACGTCCAGTCGCTAAGTTCTTGATTGGTACCGTCTAAGAGGAGCAGGTCACGTCTGCTGCGATTCCTAGATCACGTGGAATAGCAGCAGGTGCTCCCTAAGGACGTCGATACCGAAATCGTTTTCCACGTCGCGAAGGACTGAGTGGATGTGGTTGGCGTCGTTCTGGCGGTTGTCGTACTCGATGACGAAGTCGCCGCTGTGTATCCGATAGTAGTGCTTCTGGCCATGGTCCATGCCGCCGGACCAGGCGAAGTGGAAATTCTCTACGCCATCTCCACGGAGCTGAGTGAAGACCTTTCCGACCCCCTTGTCCTCGAAGTCGCTTCGCACCTGGCTCGTGTACTCGGTGATCAGAGAGGTGAGCATCTCTTTCTGGGAGCCGCTCATCTGCCCGCCGCGGATGCCTTCCTCTTTGGGTATCAGCGCCTTGGAGCTGTTGTACGTGAGGATGTCGAAAGGGGCATCTTCAGCGATTACGGCTATCGAGCGCTGACTGGAATCGAGGGAGCTGGCAAGCTCCAGGGCCAGATCTTCCCGGCTGCCCAGGATGTTGCGACCAGCGTGCGGGAGGCCGGCCGGCACGATAGCGGGGTTGGAGCCGAAGAAGAACGGGGTCGTTGAGATGACCTCACCGCGATAGATGTGCATATGGATCGAGATGTGGTGGCCTTCTACACGCCATCCCCATGGGTCGCTTCCCATCGGGTCGCCAAACACGGTCCAGTAGTAGAGGTCAGGATCGCGGACGAACGACACGATGCCTTCTGATTTCTCGATTGATTCAAGGATCAATTCGTGGTCGATGATCTGGTGCGCTCTCGTGTTGGCGGCCTCGCTGAGCCCCGAGGACATGAGGGCGTACGCCAGGGAGCGCTGGTTCTCGTCCATATCGCGCAGCGGCAGGCCGTGCCGGTTCATCGGCGGGTAGTACCAGAAGACACGTTCGCCATCGTTGAAATGGAAGAGCGTCTTTGATTTCTGGTCCACCGAGAGGCTATCGACGAACTTGACGCATGCCGCTGCCATCTCTTTTACGGCCAGGGAGCCGCCGTTGTCGTCGTGATCGTGAGTGTGTCCGTTGTAATCATGGGTCGTCATGTCCGCACCTCCCGTGTTGTCGGAATGTCGTCTAAGCGGGGCGTCGGGATCGTATCGGTCTGCCTCTTGGGCTTCTTCTTGGGTTGCCGAGCGTGACGAATATATCCAGCCTGTCCTGACGAAGCAAACACGGCCTTTTGGTCCGGGGGCGTCAAGGTTGGCTGACGGCGTCTGTTGGAGCTATCCTCCATCAACCCCACATCACAAGTTGGAGGAAGCGTCCTATGCCCGCCCCATCTCACCGACCCCTGGATCCCGAAAATCCGGACATCCTGTACGGCTCCACCAGCTCCCTGTGGGACGCCCGTCACCCGATCGAGTGGGCGATCAAGAGGATTGCCGCGCTCGGTCTGCAAGGTATCGAGCCGTATGCAAAACAGATCGAGGACCACCGTGCGGACCCGCTGGCGCTCAAGGGAAAGTTCGATGAGTCGGGCGTGACGCTGATCGATGTCTCGAACGGGGCGCAGGGGCAGTCGACAAACTTTGTCGACCCGGAACAGACGCCGAAGACGATCGCCGACCATGTGGCCTTTGCCCGTGACTTCCTTCAGCCGTTCGGCTGCGATGTATGGAAGGTCAACATGGGCCCCCGACCGGCCGAGGGCACGACGGGTGACCAGCTGAAGAGGGTCGCCGACACGCTCAACGAGATCGGCCGCCAGACGATCGAAATGGGGATTCGCCTGGCGCCTCACCCGCACATCTGGGGCCCGGTGGAGCGCGAGCACGAGGTCCGGGCCCTGTTTGACCTGACCGACCTGAACTACGTGTGGTTCACCCCTGACACCGGGCAACTGGCCCTGGGCGGCAGTGATCCAGTACAGATCATGAGCGATTACTTTCCCCGCATCGCAGAAGTGCACCTGAAAGACACATACGCGAAATACATCCCTAGTAAGCAAACCCCGTCACGGGAACAGCACGCCGAAGCCAGCGTGTATCACAACCTGGGTGGTGGGGGCGTGGACTTCCCGGCCGTGATGAAGCTTTTACGAGACCGGCATTTCAAGGGTTGGGTCATGCTGGACATGGACGGGCCGCGAGAGGGCGACGATGGCTTCGACGCGATCGGCGGAGATCTCGACCTCGCCGTCGACGATTATCTGGCCCACAACATCAACTACCTGCGGGTGATCCTGGGCGTGAAGCTGCCACCCCTCAACTGAGTAACTCGTTGGTCTATCAGGCACAGAACCGGGGATGCGTCGTCCCGGGGAGGCGCCGGGCACCCGTCGATCATCCGTGGCGCATCAACGGCGGTGGACGCCGACGGTGGGGACGTCGCGTTCGGCGAATCGGGCGTGGCGGAACGGGCGTGGGTCTACAACGGGTTCGTCCCCGAGGACGAGGTCGGCTGCAAGTCGCCCTGCAGCGGGCCCGAGGGCGAAGCCGTGGCCAGAGAAGCCGGTGGCGATGAGGAGTCCGGTCGGGCCGCCAGTGACCGGCCCGATGATGGGAGCCTGGTCGGGCGTTGAGTCAATGTTCCCAGCCCAGGACGACTCCATGCCGACCTCTCCGAGATTCGGGAATACCCGGTGGAAACGCCCAAGGGTCTCACGCACACCTTTCGCGTCCGCTGGCGGATCGATCTTTCGGCGGCGTTGCCAGAACTCACGGCGCGCCGACGACCCTGGCAGGCGCGCCGCCAGGTCTCCGAGGAGGTGTCGGCCGACGTGAATCCGCAGCCAGTGTCTGTTCCTCCAGGCCAGGGGCAAAAACCAGTGCATGTCACGGAAGAGGTCAAGGTCGACCTCGTAGATGGCCGCTTCTCCACCGGCCAGCACGAATCTGCCGGCGCGGTCCTGCCGAAACGTGAAGCCGTCGGCCCACGCGGTGACGGGAGTGATCGGATCCACCGGCGTTGTTCTGACGACCGTTGAACGGACGGAGCGTTGCGGGAAGCGGACGCCGAGCGGGCGCGTCAGGCGGCTCGACCAGGCCCCGGCGGCAACGACGACCCGGGGGGCGCGGATCAGCCCGCGCTCGGTGAGCACGCCGGTCACGGAACCACCGGCAGTGTCGATTCCTGTGACGGCGCAGTCGGTCACGATGCGCGCGCCGTGCCGTTCTGCGGCCCGAGCGAAAGCGGCGGTGACCAGGTCAGGATCGGCCTGACCATCCGTGGGAAGGTGGAGTGCGCCGGTCCAGGTTCCTTCCATCCAGGCCATCCCGGGCAACGTGTCAGCAACCTGATCGCGGGTCAGAACGGTCGTTTCAAGGCCGGCATCACGAGCGGTTCCCCGCCACTGTTCGAACTCCACCAGGTCGGCGTCGTCGAAGCCGAGACTCAGGTTGCCGCCCTGGATGAACCCCACGTCCGCCTCAAGGTCCGCGGACAACTCTTCCCACATCTTGACGGACGCTACCGCCAGCGGAATGAGGTGGGGGTAGCGGACTTGCTGGTGGACCCAGCCCCAGTTGCGGGTCGATTGCTCGTACCCGATCGGCCCCTTGTCGAGCAGCGTGACCGCCATGCCCCGGCGCGCCAGCTGGTAAGCAACGGCGGACCCGATGATCCCGCCGCCGATGACTAGGACGTCTGAAGAATCTTCGAGCGCTGACACGGCGGGAGGATAGCACCCTATTTGTCCGTTTGATTAACCGCTCGAAGCGGCCACAACGAAAGCTTCGGCGATTTCTGCGTTCGGACGCCGGAGCATTGTGGTATTCACATGGAGGAGAGGTATCGGCCAACTGTCGTTTGGCCAGCGAATCACGATCCCGAGGTCAAATAACTTCCCGACGAATCTGTCCGTATCGATCTCAGGGTCAATCACAAGTTCAAAAATGTTGGAGCCGTGGTCAAACTTGCGGACTGTGACGGCGGCCAGGTTATTGATGTCCGTGAACAACGATGTGGCCTTCTCAAAAGCCTCTCTGTAACGATTTTCGAATCCGTCCATCCCGTCCAGAGCGAGCCCGGCGATCAGGTAGGCGGAGGATAGGCCTCCCCCGAACGTGCGCCGGTCGTGAAACATACCTTCCATGAATTCACTGCTACCCGCCAGTACCGCGCCGAAAGGCGCCCCGAAGTACTTGTACATCGAGACGTAAACGCTGTCGAAAAGGTCCGCGTAGTCCCTTATGCCAATCCCTGTTGCGACCGACATCATGTAGAGCCTGGCTCCATCTAGATGCACGGGGATCGCCTGCTCAGCACACAGATGACTGATCGCCTGCATCTCGTCCCACGGGACCACCTGACCTGCCTGGCGCCTCACCGGACTTTCTATCGAAACAACCCCAACCGGGTTCAGCACACGGCCATCTACAGATTGATCCAGTGCGACCTGGAGCTCGTCCGCGATGAAATATGGCCTATCGGTGGCGAGCGGAATCACGTTCAACCCGCTCAGTCTTGCAAGCGTGTCTCCTTCGTCGTGATAGATGTGGCTTTGTTCTTGCAAAACCACTCTCGACTTGATTCCGCAATGACGGCGCAGGGCGAGGTGGTTCGCCAGTGTGCCGGTCGGCATCCAGATCGCGGCTTCCTTGCCGAGGTCACTGGCGACACGCTCTTCAAGCGCTTCGACCGTGCCGCCCAGTGAATAGCTGTCTGGCTGGAGACTGCCACTGGACACCAGGTCCACAAGACGATCCACGATTGCTTGCGAGGTCTGCGGTTCCCCATCACTCGTAAATACGATGGTATCAGGACCGGGTGTTCCTTGATTGCTCACAATTGGGCTTCACTTTATCCAGGCGCCGGGTCGTCCACTGCGAGGCCGAGTCTATCCCTCGTTTTCTAAATATGTCATATTTCCAAATACGGTCCAGCTATGACAGGCCACGCTCATGACGCCCGGTTCCGCCCGATATCACGAGATCGCTGACCGCCAGATAGAAACGGCGACTTGAATGTTTCCAACATCGGGGCCATCATGCGCTCCGTACTGGTCGATACCACTCCCCTCGGCGTCATCCGGGAAGGGAGTCATCTGACATTTATGAATTGAAAGCTAGAGGTTCAACGCACGTGAACGCTGTCAAAGATCTACTGAAATCTGGAAAGACCATCATCGGGACGGCCGGCTCCCCCCACCCTGAAGTAACGGCCGTACTGGCCGATGCCGGTTACGACTTCCTCCTCTTCGACACCCAGCACTCTCCGCACTACATGAAAGATCTGGCGCCCGGGATCCAGGCGACAAACGGCAAGAAGGCCGCGCCGTTCGCCCGGGTAGATTCCATTAGTTCCGAACAGATCCTCTTCGCGCTGGACGCCGGCGCCCGGGGCATCATCGTGCCCATGGTCAACACGAGGGCAGAAGCCGAATACATCGTCGAGTCCTGCAGGTACTACCCGGCCGGCAAGCGATCCAATGGTGGCGTGCGTGGCGAATGGGGCCAGGGCGACGACTACCAGGAGTACATGGATACCGTGAACCGGGACCTGGTAATCATCCCGATGATCGAGACCAACGAGGCGATTGGCAACATCGACGACATCCTGAGCGTCGACGGCATCGACGTCGCACTCATCGGCCCCTCAGACTACTCGATCGAACTCGGAGTTACTCTGGACTACACGTCTGCCGAGTACGAGGCAGGTCTGGACAGGCTCGCCGAGGCGGCCAAACGGAACAACGTGGTTCCGGGCATGTACTTTATCCCGCCGGGAATGGACCCGAACTGGTTTGTCGCCAAGGGTTTCAAGATGTTCACGATCCCGTGGGCCACGGCGGCTACAGAAGGTATTCAGAACACCCTGAACGGCATCAACCGGGACTAGCGTGTTCCACAATGGCGAATAACCGCTGTTTATGAACCAATGGAAGGCTCGCTGGACCAAACCAGCGGGCCTTCTTTGTAGAGTCGACAGTATGAAGATCGAATCTATCGAAATTTCAGTTTTTGAACTGCCGATGTATCCGGCGGTCACGAGTGTGGTCGAGTTTGGGTCGCCACCTGGAACCCGCTGGAAGCAGGCGTTTCCGAGCGGTGGCGATGTGCCGGTCCAGGTGATCAAGGTAGTCACCGACGAGGGCCTTGACGGTGTCTGCACCGTCGGCGACTGGCGCTATACGGAGCTCAACTGGCAGCAGATAGCGACGTTGCGCGAACTTGCCGTCGGAGAGGATCCGCTGGATCGAGACAGGCTGTGGTCGAAGTTGAGTGCTGCATCGCGGTTCTTGAACCCCGTCTGGTGGGGCGGGTTCGATAACTGCCTCTGGGACATCGCCGGCAAAACAGCCGGGCTGCCGGTCGCTGAGCTGCTGGGCGGCACCAGGAAGAGCGCCACGGCCTACTACAACACCGCTGGAAGCACTGTGGACGAGTTGATCAGGGACGGCGAGAAAGGTCTTGCCGCCGGGTTCACGACACTAAAAGATCATCTGGCCTTTTCGTTTAAGCAAAACATCCGGGCGTTTGAATCGTTTAGGAACGCTTTCGGTAGCGACGTCGGGCTGATGCATGATGCGGTGCTCGCCAGCTACAACTTTGACGAGGCACTCCAGGTTGGCAAGGCGCTTGAATCCACCGATTTCATCTGGTTCGAGGAACCGATCGACGATCGCCTGCATAAACAGAACAAGAAGCTGTGTGAGTTGCTCGAAATACCTATCGCAGGGGCCGAGACGCTGATGCATGATCCGACGCTTGGAGAACTGTGGCTGAGGAGCGGCGCCGTGGATGTGCTCCGCGTCCACGCGCGTCACGGCGTTACCGCGCTGCAGCGGCTCGCTCACACAGCTTCCGAGCTTTGTGCGAATGTGGAGCCGAACGCCTACGGACCGTTGTTTGGTCTGGTTCACGCACATGTCGCCTGCGGGATCGAGAACGTCGACTGGTTTGAGACGGCTCCTCCTCCCAACGGAGCGTCTATGGGAGAGGCGATCGGACTGCTGAATCCGGTCGTCCCGAGTGGCGGTTCCGTCACCTACCCGGACGTGGCGGGATGGGGGGCGGAGTGGGACTGGAAGCGGTTTGAGAAGGAACGCGTGGCGGTTCTGTAGCGGGCGGTGTTTCGGGACTTGAACGGTCTCTGACCTGGCCAGGAATCCCGTGCCCATCGGCCCGCCGGGGCCCGTGTGCTAGTCTCTAGCTCGCTGCCGAGGGACTTCCCGAGAACTAACGCATGATCGGAAATCTGGCCGCACTGCGGCCCATTTCGCACATAGCGACGCGCATCCTTTTGATCGGGTTGTTTTCCAGGGGCCCGGTACAAGCTTTCCACATGGCTGACGACACCGATGGCTCGACTCACCTGACCGGCCCATTAGGTCCGACGGGCTAGTTCAGTACCGCGTCAGGGGGCAGGTCACGCCGACTTCCCACGGCTACACTTGCCGCTGGCTCCGCACTTTTCAACAACGTCTTCCCGTGAAAGGCCCGCTCCATGCCGTGGGATCCCGCTCAATATCTCAAGTTTGCCGATCACCGGTTGCGGCCTGCGATAGACCTTCTCAATCGGGTCGATCTTGAGTCGCCGGAGGTCGTTTACGACCTGGGCGCCGGGACGGGCAACATCACGGAGATGCTCGCCGAGCGCTGGCCGGGCGCCCGGGTCGTCGGCGTGGACAACTCCCCGGAGATGATGAAACGCGGGGAGGGAGTCGAAAACCTGGAGTGGCAGCAGGGTGATATCGGGAACTGGCGGCATGACCGGCCGGCGGATCTGATCTTCTCGAACGCCGCACTGCACTGGGTGGACGGCCATGCCGATCTATTTGCGGGACTGATGTCTGCGGTGGTGTCCGGTGGGTTGTTCGCCGTGCAAATGCCGCGCAACTTCGGCGCGCTCTCACACACGTCCATATCTGAAGCAGCTCTCGGCGGTCCGTGGCGATCGACGCTGGAGCCGTTGCTCCGGCCCGCCCCGGTGGAGCCGCCGCCTTATTACGTGCGAATCCTGTCCCCGATGTCTAGTTCGCTCGACGTCTGGGAGACCGAGTACACGCAAGTCCTCAGCGGCGACAACCCGGTGAAGGAGTGGACGAAGGGCACCTGGCTAATGCCTCTGCTAGCTGCGCTGGAAGAGCCGCAGCGGAGCGAGTTTGAATCGGCGTACGCGGAGCTTGTGGCAAAGGCGTACCCGCAGGAAGCCGACGGAACGACGCTGTTTCCCTTCAAGCGCATGTTCATAGTGGCGCGGAAGCGGTAGGCGTTCGCTCCGCTTTCACACCTATCGGCAACAACACCGTGGGGGCGGATTGGTATCCGCCGTGCACCCTCTCCCGGCGGGAGAGGGTTGGGGTGAGGGAGAAGTCGTGTGCCGCATGAAGGAGTTGTTTGTCGTAACACCCCACTAGCGCATCGGCCTTTTGGCGAAGGCCCCCCTCATCCTGCACCTTCTCCCGATTGGGAGAAGGGATCGTTAAAGCCGCTTGCTCCGCTTTCACACCACCGGCAACAACAGCGTAGGCAACCTCACTCGCCAGGGAGCTCCCCGGTGTCAACGCGCGGCAGGCTCCGGCCGATTCGCATAACGCGTCGGAATCGGATTGGGCGGTGGTGGTCCGGGCGGACGTTCGCCTCCGTTGGCCACAGTCTTCTCCGCGTGCTCCGCGGCGAGCTGGTCGCGAAGGTCGTAGAACACCTGTCCCAGGCGCGTCTCGTGGTAAAGCCAGGTCCACATACGTTCGCCGCCGGGCGCTGAGGAGCCGGGCTGTTCGTTGGCCGCCTCCATGTAGTAGGCCTTCAAGTCGTCGGCCATGTAGCGGATCGTTCTGGCGTTTTGCTCCGGCAGGCCCGGCGGCCAGTCCGGGTCCTCTCCCGACGCGACGTCGACCATGAAGGCCGCTATCTCCGGCATCGAATCAGCGGTTAATCCACTGAGGCCAAAGGTAGATCGCCCCATCCGGCGTACCGATTCCGCGTACCAGGGGGCCAGCGATCCGACCTCCTGCAGCAGCGACTGCTTGAGGGCCTCGGCCGGGGTGGATGTGGATTCCAGCGGAGGGAGTGGCAGGACGCAGCTCCATGCGGCGTCGCTTTCCTCCGTCACCGGCGAGTCGTGCGGGTAGTCTTCGATGACCGGACCTGACTCCTTTTCAAAAAGTCCGAGCAGCGACCGCAGCACGCCCAACTGGAATTCGGGGTTGTTGGGGGCGCCCAGCGGACGGCCCAGCTCGAACGGCACCCAGAGGGAGCGCGATGGGTTGATTTGCTCCGTGTGTTCACGGATCAGGCTGATGGCGGCCGTGGGCACGCCCTCGGCCTCGATGTGGTGCTGCAGCCCACCAACGGCGCGCGTGCAGTTCGGTCAGACGGGTATGAGGATCGCGGCCGTGACGCTGTCCTCTTTGAGCAGCTTTGCCACTTGCCCGGCGGTCTCATCCATGCGCGTCGGGTCTGTGGCACCCATGAACGAATAATGCCAGCTTGCGGCCGAGCCGATTTCGCCGTTCGCCTCCAGCTTCCTGAGAAGCTCTAACGGGAAGAGGACGTTGGGGTCTTGCTGGAAGCCGCTGCGGTCAAAATCGACGCTGACGTGGCTCATCGTTAGCTCTGAGTAATCAAGGTCGCCCGGAATAAGCCGATAGTCGTCGGCGCCGCCGGCGAACTTGGCGTCGCTTTCGCGGTGCAGCCCGGCGGTCGAGATGATCGCGACGCGGGCCTGTTTCAGGTCGGGGGCCTCGGCCCACGGCGATGGTCCGTAATCTGCGATGGGAAGGCTCAAAAGATGAGCAGCGTACTCGGCCGGCAGGTCTTTGAGTCTCACCATGGTTGTACCAGCGCCAAGACAGATAATTCGGCTGTGCTCATTAAGTCGATGCTTTCGTTATTTCGGTCCGTGCGGTCGCCCGTATGATGTCGCGCCGCCCGATGATAAGGATGCGTCACATGCTCCCGCCTGGCTCCAGCCCGAGGAAATAGCGGCCCGCCGTCTCAAAGTTGGCCACCCTGCCTTGGAACTGCTGCACTATTACGTGCATGTCCTGATAGCGGCGCTGCAACGGGTTGCTCTCGAAAATCGCGTCCGATCCTGACAACTCGTACGCCGCATCAACGATCTCGGTTGACTTCCTGATCGCATACGTCGAAGCCATCCTCACCTCCACCCTTTCATCCATCACTACTTCCCGGCGTTCACAAGCTGAAATCCACAGTGCGGCGGCGGTGTTTCGTAGATAAGCGTCGGCGGCCCGGAGGATCGCCTCGTTTTCTCCGATCTGAAGGTGCACCGTTGACCGGTCGACAAGCGCTCCCGCAATTCCATGCGAGGTCTTTCGGCTGACAAGCTCCATCGCACCGTCCAGGCAGGCCCTTGCCAGGGCGAGCGAGATCGTGGCGAACCCGATCGAAAAATAAGGGACCTTGGGGACCACGTAGATCGGGCCATCTTCCCTGGGTGTGGCGGATTCCAGATACGTGTGGGCTTCCGGCACGAACAAGTCATCGATGTCGAAACTCAAGCTGGCGGTGCCGCGCAACCCATTGACCTGCCACCGATCCTCCATCGTGACGTCGCCCTTCGGCACCAGGAAGGTGCGCACCTCACCCGGCCGGCCTTCGACCGGCCCGCGTGCAGCAAGCCAGGTGGCGTGGCTGCTCCCGCTGCTGAAATCCCAGTGGCCCGTCAGCCGGTAACCACGATCCGCCGGGACGCCCAACGTGTCCCGGGACGGCGGTCCGTTTGTCACGACGCCGTGTTTGTCGCCCCATATCTCCTGAGCGGTTTCGAGCGGCATACGGGCGGAGTCTGTGGCGAAGATGTTGTTCTGGTTGACGCACCAGGCGACGCTGGCGTCCGCCCCGGCGAATATGCGGACGATCTCCATGAACGACGGGTGGTCGATCTCTCCGCCGCCGAGCGATTTCGGGACCAGGAGCCGGAAGACCCCGGCGTCAGCCATCTCATCGGCGAGATCGGTGGGGATGCGCCGCCCTTCGTTGATCTCGGCGGTACGCCAGGCGACCTTTTCGGCGAACCCCCGGGCGATGTCTATGTACTCGGTCGAATCAGGAGTCTTCATCGACGAAGAGTAACAAGTAAGTGAAGGCCAATGCGATGGGGTCTTACGCCCGGCGAAAGATCGACCACCGCGTCTATTGCGGCAGGAACGCCAGGTAGTCCGTTCCTGCGGCCACGTCAGACATCAGCATCCCGCCGATCAAGACGCTGGAAACCCCCGACACGACCGCCACCCACCGGTTGACGTTTTCGAACCTGACACTGAAAGCCAGCGGCACGCTGAATATCAGCGTGATCGCCATCATCGAAACGATCGTCCCCAGCCCGAACAGCAGCAGGTAGGCGACGCCAGCGCCTACCGATGACGCCTCTGGCAAAAGCAAGAGCATCACGGCTGCACTGCCGGCCAGTCCGTGGACGATCCCTACTGCGTACGATTTCGGCCGAAACCAGCTTGTGAGGGAGCGGTTTCTATGGTGCGGAGTCGCCGAAGCGTGGTGCGAGGTTGCTGTCTCGTCGTGGGAGTGGACGTGGACGTGTGGGCTTTCGCCGCCGAGGTGCTGGTGAAGGTGCAACTGCCCGCGTCTCAAACGCCAAAGAACCTGCACGCCGAGGAACACCAGCATCACGGCCACCCCAAACTCGAAAAAGGGAGCAACCTGCTCATACGCGGACAGGACCGCGCCCCGCAACAACAGGATCACCGTGCCGACAAGTAACAGGGGCGTCGAGTGGCCCAATCCCCACGAGGCGCCTATCCACGCGCTGCGCAGCGCCTTGCCCTCAGCGGCGACGATCGTCGAGACGGCGACGACGTGGTCGGCGTCCGTAGCGTGGCGAAGGCCGAGCACGAGGCCCAAGAATATCGCCGCTATAAATCCGCCGTCAGCCAGGTCCAATTGGTGATCCTTGTCGGTTACACCGGGACCGCCAGTTGGCGCGCGCTCCGGCCGATGTGAATCAAATCAGGAACGCAACTGTAACCGCAACAAGCGTCGCTGTCACATCTGCCCCCGCGCCCGTGATCCACCGGCAGAGTAGTACTATGCTTCGACACACGGTCGAGACCCGAATAAGGAGGCCTCCCATGACTCTTCGAGACTACTCATGCGACAAATGTCAGGCGAAGACATACCAGTCCGGCGAACTACGGACGACCGGATCCGGGTTGTCCAGGTTCTTGAATCTCCAGAATCAGAAGTACGCGACCGTGGCGTGCACGGAATGTGGATTCACGGAGCTGTACAGAGTCGACGGCGGCGGCAAGTTCGCCAGCGCCCTCGACATCTTCACGAACTGAACACTTCAATCAGGTGATGCAGCGGGCCGGGCTTCGCGATCGCACGGGCCCGTTCTTTCAGCAGTGATGCCGTGGGAAGGGGTGAAGGTGCCGCCGCCGCCGTGGCCGCGTCCGTCTCTAATGTGGTTGAATCGGAGCCGCCGCAAGGCAGCAGGGAGTCGACTTGAAACATGCATTGATGGTCGTGGGCGGATGGGCCGGGCATACCCCGGAAGCCAGCGCCGACGTATTTGCGCCGCTGCTTGAGGAGGCCGGATTTGAGGTCAGACGGGAGCATTCGCTAGACGCCTATCTGGACAGCGCCCTGCTCGATTCACTGGACCTGATCATCCCCATCTGGACGCAGGACGAGATATCGCCCGGGCAGTTGGAGAACCTCCAGTCGGCTATCCACTCCGGTGTGGGCATGGCCGGGTGGCACGGCTGCATGGCGGACTCGTTTCGCCACAGCCCGCCCTATCAGTTTATGGTCGGCGGCCAGTGGGTGGCACACCCGGGCGGGATCATCGATTACGAGGTCAATATCACCGATCACGACGACCCGATCACGCAGGGGTTGGGCGACTTCAAGGTCCACTCCGAGCAGTACTACATGCATGTGGATCCCTCGAACGAGGTGCTCGCAACCACGACCTTCAGCGGCGATCATGCCGGTGCCTATTGGATCAAGGACGTTGTGATGCCGGTGTACTGGAAGCGGGATTGGGGCGAGGGACGGATTTTTTACAGTTCCGTCGGCCACCAGGCATCGGATTTTGAGGTCTCAGAGGCGCGCGAGATCATGCGGCGAGGAATGCTGTGGGCGGCCCGATGAGCAAGGCAAGGGTAGGCGTGATCGGCTGCGGGACGATCAGCGGCATCTACTTCCAGAACATGACGAAGCTGAGTTCGATAGAGGTCGTGGCGTGCGCCGATCTGGTCCCGGAGCGGGCGGCTGCGGTGCAGGCGCGGTACCCGGGTGTTCGGGCGACGACCGCGGAGGAACTGCTTGCCGATCCCTCGATCGACATCGCGGTCAACCTGACCCAGCCCGGCTCTCACTATGGTGTCATGAAGGCGGGGATCCTGTCCGGCAAGCATGTGTACGGCGAGAAGCCGCTCTGTGCGACCTCCGAGCAGGCGGCCGAGTTGCTGTCGCTCGCCGATGAGGCGGGGCTGCGGGTTGGGGGCGCGCCGGACACGTTCCTCGGCGCGGGCATCCAGACCTGTCGTCAGCTCATCGATGACGGTGTGATCGGGGCACCGGTGGCGGCGACGGCTTTTATGACTAACCACGGCCACGAGTCGTGGCACCCCGATCCCGCGTTTTACTACAAGACGGGCGCCGGGCCGATGCTGGATATGGGGCCCTATTACCTGACGGCGCTTGTGAACCTGATGGGACCGGCGGTATCGGTCTCGGGTTCTGCCGCCATCACGTTTCCTGAGCGCACGATCACAAGCAATCCGCTCAGCGGAACGAAGATCGCAGTTGAGGTGGCGACGCACGTGGCGGGCACCGTGAACTTCGCCAACGGCGCTATCGCCACGGTCGTGACGACGTTTGACGTATGGGCGGCCAACCTGCCGCGTGTCGAGATCTACGGAACAGAGGGCTCGCTGTCTGTGCCCGACCCCAACACATATGACGGCCCGATCCGGGTCTGGATCCAGAGTTCTGGGGAGTGGGTGGACGTTCCGGTTACAAAACCTTTCTCTGAGAACTCCCGCGGGCTGGGTGTTGCGGACATGGCTCACGGTATTGCCAACGATCAACCCCACAGCGCGAACGGCGGAGTCGCCGCACACGTTCTGGAGATCATGCAAGCGTTCGGCTGCAGTTCCGACTCAGGCACCCGGATCGACCTGGCAACTACGTGCGAGCGCCCGGTGACCCTCTCTCTACCTGGATAGTTGGCCTGGCCGGAGTTCTAACTGGCCCACGTTCCCGCGCTCGCGCAGAGGCGAGAACGATTTGTGGTGAGTGCTCGTCGTTTACACCATCTCGCGAGAGTCGCCAGCCGGTTAGAACGGATGTCATCCAGTGCTGGCGCATACAGGGAGGCGGTGCTGGAGATGAACTCCAACGGGCCCATGTCGAAGCCGACCGGTTCGGTCCGGTACAGGCCCAGCGTGGCGACAACCTGTCCATGCAGGAAGATCGGCACTGTGACAGCCGATTTCAGTCCTGAAGACGAGTAGTCGGCCGCTACGCCAGGTAGATTCTGGATCCGGGCGATGACCACCCGGCGCAACACTATCGATTCCCCGATGGTGCGGTCGAACTCCAGAGACAGTGACTGGCTAGCAACGCGCTGCCCACAGTGACGAGCCGGGCCTGGATTCCCTGAGATCTCGATATCTGGTCCCCAAATTTGATGTTTCCCGTCAGGCGTGGCACGCGGGTGCCGGCACCGAAATTAGCGTAATTCGGCCCGGAGTGATCACACTGCACTTTCGGTGCTGGATCGGCACGTTTCCGGTGACGAAGAGTGCTCCGAACCCTCATCAATCCGAGCCCGGAGGCTCCCATAGCTCGATCTTGTTCTCTTCCGGGTCGTAAGCCTAGTCGAACCGCCCGTACTAGGAGTCCTCGTGCTTTGGATCGATCTTGACGCCACTCGCAACAAATTGCTCCAGCATGCCGTCCAGATCGTCGATCCGGAAGTTCAGCATGAACGCCTGATCCATCCGGTCGAAACAGTCGGTGTCCGCCGGGAACGGAGCGAACATCGTAGGCCCGGCTTCCTGCTCGCAGACGCCGTGTTCGCTGCCCCGGCTCACTCCCAGTTTTTCCTCGTACCGAAGGGCGAGCCGCTCCGGATCATTTGTCCGGAAGAATACTCCGCCGATCCCCGAGACTTTGAATCTTGGCCCCTCGTTGACCATAGATAACCTCCCGACTTGTTCACCAGTTGGTGTGTGAGCCATCTCGTCGATGTAAGTGCGGTGGTTCCCAGAACTTGAGCGGCTCGTTCAGCTTGCTCTCGTCTACCTCAACCCCCAGGCCCGGACCGTCTGGCACGGCGTAACCATTGCCCTCAAACAGAATCTGCTCCGGGAAGATCTCGTCGTTCGGGTTCTCCGCCCGCTCCATGTTGACCTCAAGCCACGAGAAGTTAGGGACGGCCGCCCCAAGGTGCACGGAGGCCGCCGTACATACCGGCCCGAGCGGGTTGTGCGGCATGAGGTCTATGTAGTGGATTTCCGCCCAGCCGGCGACCTTCATCGACTCTGTAAACCCACCCACGTTACATATATCTACCCGGGCGAAGTTTGTGATCCCGCGCTCAATGTAGGGCAGAAACTGCCATTTGGAGGCGAACTCTTCTCCGATGGCGAACGGGATATCTGTCAGCGCCCGTAGTTGCTCGTACGCCTCCGGTGTTTCGTCCCTGATCGGCTCTTCGATGAAGTCCAGGGTGTGGCTCGGCATCATCTGGCAGAACGACGCGGCTTCGGCGACGTTGAGCCTGTGGTGGTAGTCGATGCCGATGACGGCGTGGTTGCCGAGCGCCTCGCGCGTTTTGACGAGCCACTCGGCCGAGTTGGCCATCGACTCACGCGGCTCGAACAGCCCGTCGGTGTCGATGCCCATCGTGTCGTACGACATGCGGAAGGCAGTGATGCCGCGCGCCATGAAATCTCTGGCCTCGGCAATCATCTCCGGCCCGTACGGTGTCCGCGTCGTTGCGAAGACGGGGATCTGTTCGCGGTTCTTTCCGCCGAGCAGTTCGTAGACGGGCACGCCGAGGTTTTTGCCGACGATGTCGTGCAGTGCGATATCGATCGCGGAGATTGCGGCGGTCAGGGTGCGGCCGCCCTCAAAATATTGGCTGCGGTACATCTCCTGCCAGAGCGCCCCGCGGCGCATAGGGTCCTTCCCGATCAGCCACTCCCGGTAGTGCTCGACGACCCCCTTCACGCCGAGCTCCCGACCGGAAAAACCGGACTCCCCCCACCCGTATATACCCTCGTCGGTTTCGACCTTGACGAGCATCTGGTTCCGATGCCCGACCCACACTGCGTACGGCTTAACGTCAGTGATTTTCATGTGCTCGACGGCCCCTGGTTCCTGTCTTGGTGTGTTTGATAGGCGGCAGATAGAGATGCTAACCCGGCGCGTGGTTGCGTTGTGCCTGTTGGCTGATTCCCCGCGACACCATAGAGGCGGATTGGTATCGGCCCGCGCCCGTCCTTCGAGAACCTCAGGAAACGGGAGCGATGGAATGCGGACTCCAGATGACAGATGTGCTGCCATTGCAGCTGTAGGGGCGTATGGCAATACGCCCGCGGGCGGATATTAATCAGCGCCTGCCACTGTTTTGCGGAAAACGCCCACGACCTGGGCGGCGCCGTTATTTCAGAGTCAGGTCCGCTACCGCTTTCTCGTTCAGCTCGATGCCAAGTCCTGGCCTGTCGCTCAGTATCATGTGGCCGTTCTTCGGGATCACGACATCGCCGTACAGGTTGGCCACGTCGTCCAGCGGTCCCGAGAACTCGGTGGAGAACTCATGCGGGCGGGTGGCATTCTGGACGGTGGAGTACACGTGCAGCGAGGCCATGCTGTTGATGCCGGCCTGCGGGCTGTGCGGCATGACCGGCTTTCCCAGGGTGGTCGCCATGTCAAAGATCCGCTTTACCTCTGATGGACCGCCCGCGCTCAGGATGTCCGGCTGCAGGATGTCGGGGTCGCCAAGCAGGATCAGGCTCTGGAACCACCACCTGAAGGCGTCTTGCTCGCCCGCCGCAACCGCAACGTCCAGTGCTTCCGATATCTGCTTCAGGCCGGGCAGGTCCCAGTTGGGAATCGGTTCTTCAAAGTGGTCGATGCCGAGTTCTTCAAAGCGCCGTCCCTGCTGGATCGCGGTCGAGACCGAGTAGCCGTTGTTGGCGTCGAATCCGAGGTAGTTTCCGTCCGAGAGGAACTCCCGGACCAACCTGAACATCTGGTAATCCTTCTCGGGATTCGCGTCCTGTCGCCAGCCCTTCCAGTCCATGCGAATTTTGAAGGCCCGGAAGTTCATGTCCCAGCCTTTTTTCACCAGATCCAGCATCTCTTCGGGCTGCATCCGCCAGCCAGAGCCGGTGGACCAGTAGAGCTCGATGTTCGTCCGGGCGGCGCCTCCCATGAGGGTGTAGACCGGTAGGCTGGCCTCTTTGCCGAGCAGGTCCCAGAGAGCCACGTCGATGACGCCGACGACGTTCGCCGGCAGCTTGAAGAGCCGGTCGTCCTTGCCGAGCGCCAGAGTCTCCCAGTGGCGATCGATTTGTAGCGGGTCTTCGCCGATGAGGACCGGCTTGATGATGCTTTCGAGATAGGCCTCAAACACCTCCCCGTTCCTGCCCGGAACGCCCGGGTTGCGGCCCGGAGCCTCCGCCCAGCCCTCGACCCCGGCGTCTGTCTGGACGCGAAGGAGGCCTTTGCCGGTTGTTAGAGAAGTGACGGTGATGTCGGTGATTTTCATTGGAGTTCCTCGATGTGGTGGCTGCCGGAGACTCTAACCCATCCGGTGGCGATTTCACGGCCGTTTCGGGCGATCGCTCAGAAAGTCGCCATACCAAAGTCGCCGTTAACTCGCGAAAGTTCGCTGTATGATCCGCCGCATCGCGCCCACCTGTCGTTCGGCGCGACCCCCGGCATCAAGATCAGGAGGGTACGTTGAAGGTAACCGGATTCGATACGAAGGTCATTCAGAACGTTGAACCGTTCATCGGTGGCCGCTGGTGGTTGTTCATCGAACTCTTTACGGATGAGGGCATAACAGGCCTCGGTGAGCGAATCACCGGCGGCGCTTACTCCAACAGCATCGATGATATGCAGACCCAGGTTCACCTGATCAAGGAACTTGTCGAGCAGTACGTGATCAGCGAAGACCCGTTTAACGGCGAGCGAATCTGGGACCGGATGTACGCCAGCCGACACGACTTCCGCCACCCGAGCCTTTACGCCACCCCGGTAATCAGCGGCATCGACATGGCCCTCTGGGACATCCGCGGCAAGGCGACCAACCAGCCGGTCTACAACCTGCTCGGCGGGAAGTACCACGAGAAGCTGCGCGCCTATGCCTATATGCCCGGGATGAGGGAGATCCAGGCCGACCCGGCGCTGGCCGGAGCGGCGGCGGTGAAGCTGCTTGAGGAGGGCAACTCGGCCTGCAAGTTGGACCCCTTTATGCCCATGTACCCGATTCCACGGGACATCACGCTCAAGGAGATCAAGAATGCCGAGAAGATTTTCCAGGTCATCCGGGACGCCGTCGGCGACGATCTTGAGGTGGGCATCGGGACCCACGGGCAGCTTTCGACCTTCAGCGCCATCCGCGTGGCGGATATCCTTGAACCGTACCACCCGTACTGGTTCGAAGAGCCCGTCCCGCCGGAGAACATTGAGGAGATGGCCCGGGTCGCCGCTCACACGAGTATCCCGATCGCGACCGGCGAGCGGTTGGTGACGAAGTACGAGTTCTCCAGCTTGCTTGAGAAGGGCGCGGCCTCGATCATCCAACTGGACGTGGGCCAGTGCGGCGGGATCACGGAGTCGAAGAAGATCGCCGCCATCGCGGAGGCACACTACGCCATGATCGCTCCGCACATGTACTGCGGGCCGATCGCGTCGTCCGCTGCGATCCAGATCGACACCTGCTCGCCGAATTTCCTAATCCAGGAGGCCAACCAGGGGCCGCTGCACAAGACGATCTTCAAGGAGCCGCTGGTGCTGGATAACGGGCTCATCATCCCGCCGACCGGGCCGGGTCTAGGGATCGAGTTTGATGAGGCCGTCCTGAAAGCGCACTTGGTCGAATGACACCCTGGCAGATGGGCTCATTTTTGGTAAATCAGCCTGTCAGTGTCGAATTTGCCCGGCGACGCCTATGTAACGGAATGGCTATCAAATAATCGTGCCACTGGCACCGGGAGAAGCGGATTGGCAGACAAACTGCGCGTCGGGGTCATCGGCTGCGGCGAGATGACCATCAACCACGGCATGGGCTACATGCACTCGGGGGCGTACGAGATCGTCGCCATCTCCGATCTGAGCGATCAGGCGATGAAAGACTACGACGAGGAGTTCGCCGAGTGGGATGATTACAAGGCGGAGCACTTCGCCGACGCCGCCGAGATGCTTGAGAGGTCTGAACTGGACGTCGTTTCGGTGGGCGTCTGGGACATCGGGCACAGCGTCATGACGCGGCTCGCAGCGTCTTCGGGGATCAAGGCGGTGCTGTGCGAAAAGCCGATGGCCGACACGCTGGGCGCCGCCGCAGACATGATCCTGGTTTGCCGCCGCAATAACGTGAAACTTGCGATCGGCCACCAACGCAGGTGGCTGCCGGCGTACACGCTGGCGAAGGACCTGATCACCGACGGCGAGATCGGCCATGTGAGCTTCATCAAGATGTACGCCCGGGACGGTCTGCCCAACTACTCGTCACACCAGTCGGACCTGTTCCGGTACCTGCTCGGCGACGCCGAGTGCACCTGGGCCATGGGCAACGTGGAACGTGAGACAGACCGCTGGGCGCGCGCAATCCCGATCGAGGACAAGGCGCTGGCTGTTTTTGGATTTGAGACCGGGGCCGAGGCGATGATCCTTTCCGGGCTGACGCCGAAGCACGGCTGGGGCGCGGAGATCTTCGGCAGCGAGGGCATGATCGACCTCACGCTGGAGGATCTGCGGATCATGAACAACACTACCGGCGGCTGGGACCATCGAGTGCCGGCCGGCAAGCACGCCATGCCTGGGGATGACAACTTTGAGGTGATTGAGGGCAGTATCGAGCAGGCGCACGCGTTCGCCTCATGGGTGAACGGCGATGCTATCGAGGGGTACCGATCGACCGGCGAGAGCGGGTACAAGGCGCTGGAGATGGTGCACGGGGTTTACGAATCGGCACGAACCCACACGCAGGTTCAGTTTCCGGTGAAGACGCTGGTGCACCCGCTTGGGGTGATGATCGACGACGGCCATCTGCCGGTCCGCTATCCGGGAAGGTTTGATATCAGGAACCGGACGCTGCGTGGCGATAACGTGACGCTTGATACGGAGAACGCTTGAGCGGCGGTGCTCCCAGCGGGAGAGGCCCAGGTGCATGAAGGGTGAGGGAGAACGTGAGAATTTACCGGAACATGTTTGGTTCGCTGGATGCTCAGTTGGAGAAGGTCCCTCGGCTACGCTCGGGATGACGGTAGAGTCTTCTGGGCATCGTAGGGGCGTATGGCAATACACCCTCACCGCTTCATCGCATAACAACGGATACGCCTACTGGAGAATATGAATGGCCGAAAAGCTGAAGGTGCTGGTTACGGGACTCAGCGGAGTGGTTGGCAGGGCGATGCGCCCGGCGCTTGAGGAGCGTTATGTTGTCAGCTCGTTGTCACGTAACGGCGTGGACGATATGCCGGAGGAGCGCAACTTCAAAGGCAATGTCGCTGACATGGCGTCCCTGCGTCCGGCTTTTGGGGGCGTTGATGTGATCGTGAACCTGGCCGCATCCGGTGGACGGAGCGACCCCGAAGGTATGAGCGGCAGCTGGGAGACGATGTTGAAGTACAACATCATCGGCTGCTACAACGTGCTTGAGGTCGCCAGACAAGCTGGCGTCTCCCGTGTGATCCTGGCGAGTTCCGGCGCCACGGCGAATGGGTACGAGTGGGAAGAGCCGTACAAAACACTCGTCTCCGAAGACGATCTCCCGCTGCCTGAATCGTGGGAGATGGTGAACGAGGCGTCCGAGCCGAAACCGATACACATGTACGGCGTGACCAAGCTCTTTGGCGAAGACCTGGGGCGGCTGTACGCGGCGACCACCGATCTATCGGTCATCAACCTCAGGATCAGCGCCACGGGGCCGATAGATGCGCCCCAACCCGGGCGTGGCATGGCGAACTGGCAGAGCCATCGCGACCTGCAGCAGCTGACGATCAAGATCATCGAAGCGCCGGTCGATCTCAAGTTCGACATCTTCTGGGCAACTTCCGACAACAAGAGGCTATTCAGGGACAACGCCCATGCGAAGGAAGTGCTCGGGTACGCACCGCAGGATGGAGCTGGTTAAGCAGACGGTTTTACTTCTGCCATCCTGAACTCGATTCAAGATCGAACCCTACTGCGACAGCCCGGTCGTTTAAGCTCGACCGCATGTGGACTTCAACCTGTGGCGCCGGTCATTGAGCGGTTCAATTCTTGGCATGTGCGAATTCTCTGCTCCCTACAGGGCTTCCGTATGGCCCCACACGACGCCGAAAACCGTTGCGCCAAGTTCGGTCTTGACCGTGTGCTCTGCACCGTTCGGCCTGTAGCTCATGTTGCCGGGCGTGATCACACCGCCCTCGTCTGCGCTCGCCCCCTCGATCACGAAGATGAGCTCGTCGCCGTGATGGCGATGTAACGGAATTCCAGCGCCGGACGGGAAGCGGTTGACCGCCGCCGCCCAACCTGCGACCTCGTTTGCGACGATCGGTTTGGTGAACGTGCCCCTCGGCGTCGCATTCCAGGGCTGATCTTCAGGCACAAAGATTTGCGACCCCGGTGCGTCACCTATCTCGGTGGCCGACTCGTTGCCGCCCTGGATGATGGCGAGCGCTATCGCGCCGTTGGGGCTCGAGTTGGAGTGGACGCAGCCGTCTGGCCGATAGGCGATGTTGCCCGGCCTGAGCGTCCCGGACTCGTCGACCAGTGAGCCCTCGATCAGGTAGATAAGTTCGTGGCCAACGTGCCTGTGGAGAGGCATGCCTGCGCCCGGTTCAAACTCGACGATGTGCGCTTTTCGGTCAGTTGCCTTGTCCTCCCAGAGCGGCCTGGTGCGCATCCCCGGGCCGCCCTCAACCCACGGAATCTGGTTGACGTGGATCGGTCGAGATCGGATAGGTTCCTGAGATGTCGTCAAGGTCGAGTCTCCCCTGAGGCCCCGGTGATGGAGCCGGACACGTGTTGAATTAGTCAGCCTGCGGGCCGCAAGTTATCACAGGGCCAACGCCGGGTGGGTGTTGGGGCCGGCGCCTCCGGAGCGGTAGATGCGGATTCAAGAACCTCGAGATTCCTTAACATTCCGGGCGTTTGATGACGCGTATGTTCCGTCTCTATCGTGTCCGGGCGTGCGTCGATCAGGTTCGGAGCGACGAGGGTCGATCTTTTCGCCAACTGCGGCGAACTCACGGAGTGCGCGATTGCGGCGCTCGGAGCGGATCACTCGGGTTCAGGCGAACCGACAAACCCCGCGCCGGAAGATTTCCAGACCATCGTCGAGGCCTGTGGCATCGACCAACTCTTCCAGGGATTTGAGGGTGGAGCGTTCTTCGGCGGAGACGGGGCAGGCGGTGATTTCGGCGGCGGGTTCTTCCGCAGGGATGGCGGCCTGGCGCCGGAGTAAGACCACGCCGCTCGACCAGAGATCGGGGCGACTTACTTCACGCAGGAAGGTTCTCTTTGCGTCCCCACTCCACGGTTAGAACCGTCGCCCCGGTGTCGGTCTCGAAGGTGTGTTCGGTGCCGTAGGGCATGTACGCCATGTTGCCGGGGGTGATGGTGCCGGATTCGTCCTTGCTTTCGCCCTCGATCACGAAAACGAGTTCGTCGCCGGCGTGGCGGTGGCGCTGGGCGGCGACGCCCTCTGGATATCGCTTGATTCCCACGGTCCAGTTTGCGCTCTCGTCCGATACGATTTGCTTGGAGCGAATGCCGGAGGGGGCTTCGAACCACGGCAGATCTTCTGGGGCAAAGAACTCCGGTTGAGGAGCGTCCCCGATCTCGGCCGCCGGTTCGGCACCCCCGGAGACGATGGCGAGAACTATCGCCCCGTTCGGGCTGGTGGCTGCGTGGACGCAGCCGTTCGGGCGATAGGAGATGTTGCCCGGCCTGAGGGTTGCGAACTGATCCGTCAACGACCCTTCTATCACGTACATGAGTTCGAACCCGACGTGCCTGTGCATAGGCATCCCGCTGCCGGGCAAAAATTCGATGATCTGCGCGTTACGGCTGGTCTTCTCGTCAGACCAGAGCGGTCGCCTGCGAATAACGGGCGTGCTTTCCGTCCAGGGCATCCCACAAACCTGGATGGGTTGAGAGCGAATCGGTTCTTGAGAGGTCGCCAAGGCCAAAACTCCCGGTTGGTTTCATCACAACAACGGCCCGATTATGAACCAGTTAAACAATGTGTGAAAGTTATCACCAACAGCAGGTTTCGGACATGAGAACGACGTGAGAGTCGGCACCTCAGTCCAGCAGCCGTATCACCCCGGCATCGCCGCCAACACGTATCCGCTGGCCGTCTTCTATACGCGCCGTGGCGACGCCTGTGTCGACGACGGCCGGTATCCCGTATTCACGGGCGACGACTGCGCAGTGGCTCGGGATGCCTTCGGTGTCGGTTACAACGGCGGACGCAGTGCGAAACAAGGGCGTTCAGGGCAGCGAAGTGGTCCGGGACACCAGGATCTCGCCCGGGGGGTGGCCGCCCGAATTCGGAGAGGTTTTTGACGATCCGGACAACCCCTTCTACAACACCAGGCGCCACCGGGATGCCGTTGACCCGAGAGGGGTCATCACCCTGTGTGATCTGTGCGTCGTATGAGCGAGTCAGACCGCGTGAAAACGCGCTGTAAGGTGGTGCGTTAGCAGGGCGTGTGCTGATTTCGTGAGGGCCCTGAATCCCGGACCAGTAAGCCAGGTCGTTGACACCCGCCGAGGGGCCGTTTCTCGACCCGCTGAGCGCGCACGATAACATCCTGAAAGCCACACCGCATGGCCGCGGATGGGTATGGTGTACACGTTCACGGAGGTCGCGCACGTTGCGACGCCACGTCCCCAGCTTCATTACAGGTAGCAGAAACGCCCGATGACTCTGTCCAAACTTCTTATTGCGAATCGCGGAGAGATCGCAGTTCGCATCATCCGCGCCGCCGCCGATATGGGGATCGAGACCGTATCGATCTTTCCATCCGACGACGCCATCTCCCTCCACGTTCACAAAGCCGACGAGGCGGTCCGGCTTGAGGGCCGGGGCGTCGCCTCGTACCTGGATATAGAGGGGGTCATTAGCGTGGCGGTAGCGTCTGGCTGCGACTCGGTACACCCGGGTTACGGCTTCTTGGCGGAGAACGCCAAGTTTGCGAAGGCGTGCGGTGATGCCGGGCTTGTATTTGTGGGGCCGGCGGTCGAAACGCTGGAGCTGTTCGGCGACAAGGTCCGGGCCCGGGACGTAGCGGTAGAGAACGATGTGCCTGTGCTGACGGGCTCCGGCGAACTTGGTTCGGTCGACGAGGCCGGCGCTTTTCTTGAATCTCTTGGCCGTGGCGGCACGATGATCCTCAAGGCGGTCGCCGGGGGCGGCGGACGTGGCGCCCGTGCCGTGGGCGACGCGGCCGACCTGAAGAGCCAGTATGCAGAGGCCACCGCCGAGGCGATGAACGCGTTCGGCAACGGCACTTTATTTGCTGAACGGCTGATCACACGGGCGCGCCATATTGAGGTGCAGATCCTCGGCGACGGTTCCGGTGCCGTTTCCAACTTCGGCGAACGTGAATGTAGCGTTCAGCGCCGCTACCAGAAAGTCATGGAAGTTGCGCCCGCGCCGAACCTGCCGGACGGTCTGAGAAAGCGAATCATCGACTCTGCGCAGCGGCTCGCGACGGCCGTCAGTTACCGGAGCCTGGGCACATTTGAGTTCCTGGTGGATGCCCGCGACCTCACGGACGAATCCGGATTCTATTTCATCGAGGCCAACGCCCGGCTCCAGGTCGAGCATACCGTGACGGAGGCCGTGACAGGGGTCGATCTCGTGGAGGCGCAGCTCAACGTCGCGGGCGGCTCGTCGCTGAGCGATCTTGGGCTTGAGCAAGCGGATGTGCCAGCCTCGAGGGGCTTTGCCATCCAGGCCCGGGTGAACATGGAGACGGTCACGCCGGACGGGCGGACGCTGCCGTCGGTTGGTGTCGTCTCAGCGTTTGATCCGCCGACGGGACCGGGCGTTAGGACGGACACATTTGGCTACGCCGGATACACCACCAGCCCTTCGTTTGATTCGCTGATCGCCAAAGTGATCGGCCACTCAAGGTCGGACGACTTCGGGGACGCCATTCGCCGGACGTACCGGGCCCTGAGCGAGTTCCGCATCGAGGGCGTGTCGACCAACCTGAATTTTTTGCAGAACCTGCTGCACCATCCGGATTTCGCCGAGATGAAGATCCACACCCGCTTCGTGGATGAGCAGATCGCCACGCTGGCGGACTCCAGCAACGATTCGCACCCGAAACGCTTCGCGGAAGTGGCGGAGGCGGAGGTTGTGAGGACGGCACCCGTGGCCGTTGATGTCGAAGGGCCTGAAGGCACGGTGGGCGTGATCGCTCCGACGCAGGGGATCGTCGCCGAGCTGAACGTGGCAGAGGGAGATTCCGTGCGGACAGGGGACCAGATCGCTGTGCTGGAGGCGATGAAGTTCTTCCATACGGTGTTGGCGGATCGCAGCGGGGTCGTCCGGATGGTCGCCGTGCAACAGGGTGGCACGGTCCTTGAGGACCAGCCGGTGGTGTTCATCGAAGCGATGGATCCGGCCGATCTTGAAACGGCTGTGGAACGGGGCGGCGCGGTGGAGCAGCGCGATATCGGCTGGGACGCCGAATTGGATGAGCTGGCGCTGCGAACAAACCTCGCGCACCAGATGGGCGGCGAGAACAATGTCGCCTTCCATAAGGGGCGCGGCAAGCTGACCGTGCGGGAGCGGATCGACGCGCTTGTGGATCCCGAAAGTTTTGAAGAGATCGGCACGCTAGCCGGGTCCGCTACATATGACGCCGACGGCAACCTGACCGGCTTCACGCCCGCCAACACCGTCATCGGCGTGTCCAAAATCAACGGCCGTCGCGTGATGGTGAACGGCGGCGATTTCACGATACGCGGGGGCGCATCTGACGCCAATGTAGGCAACAAGACGGCCTACTCGGAGCGCATGGCGATCGAGTGGCGATTGCCATTCGTTCGCCTGCTGGACGCCGCCGGGGGGAGCGTGCGCACGTTCGAGCAGATCGGCCACACATACCTGCCGAACGGCCCGGGCCGCGACGTATCGCCGCACCTGCTGCCCGTGGTTCCGTCCGTGGCGGCCGTGCTGGGATCGGTAGCCGGACTGCCGGCGGTGCAGGCCGCGCTTGCACATTTCAGCGTGATGGTGAAGGACACGTCTGTGTTGTTCGCCGGAGGCCCGCCGGTGGTGAAGGTGGCTTTCGGGATCGATATCACCAAAGAGGACCTCGGCGACGCCAGCGTGCAGGTGTTTCAGAGCGGGGTCGTGAACAATCTGGCGGAATCCGAGGAAGAGGCGTTCGACATGATTCGCCGGTTCCTCAGCTACCTCCCGGACAGCGTTTACGACATGCCGCCGTACGAGGAGCCGACGGACGACCGTGACCGGCGCGACGAATCGTTAAAGAACATCGTGCCGCGGGACAACAAGACGGTGTTTGATCCCAGGCCGATTCTGGAATCGATCCTCGACAAGGACTCTATATTTGAGATCGCCCCGCACTTCGGCGCAGGCCGACTCACCGTCCTTGCCCGGGTCAACGGCTACCCGGTGGGCGTGATGATTAACGACTCCCGGGTTGGTGGCGGCGCGACCGACATCAAGGCGGCCGAGAAGATCATCCGCTTCATCGAGATGTGTGAAACCTTCCACCTGCCGATCATCAACCTGGCGGACGACCCGGGCTTCATGATCGGCCTTGAGTCGGAGAGCTCCGGGATGTTGCGGGTAGGCGCGCGGCTGCACGCCGTGATGGCCGATACGGAGACGCCCTGGCTGACCTTTGTGATCCGCCAGATTTTCGGCGTCGCGGGCGGGTGCCACATCCGGCTCAGCGGCATGCATCGCCGTTACTCGTGGCCGTCCGGCAACTGGGGATCGATGCACATCGAGGGCGGCGTGGACGCAGCGTACCGGCGGGAGATCGCCGAATCAGACGACCCCAAGGCAAAGCGGGCGGAGATCGAGTCCCGATTGAAACAACTGGCCTCGCCGTTCCGCACGGCGCAGACCTTCCTCGTTGAGGAGATCATTGACCCGCGCGACACACGGCCGCTGTTATGCGATTTCGTAGAAGCCGCGCAGGCGGTGATCAAGACGCAGCTCGGCCCCGGCAAGGCGGCGCGATGGCGGCCGTGAGCAACCGGGGATCCCAGAACACAGGCGCGCTTTCGGAACTGACGGTCCTGGATCTTTCGCACCACGTCGCCGGGGCGTACTGCGGCAAGTTGCTGGCGGCATTCGGCGCCGACGTGATCAAGGTGGAAGCGCCCGGCGAGGGCGATGGAGCGAGACGGGTAGGCCCCTTCCCCGACGGAAAGCCGGACCCGGAAGCGAGTGCACTGTACCTGTACTTGAATACCGGCAAAAAGGGGATCACGCTGGATCTCTCGTCTGACGAGGGAGCGGGTGTGCTCAGAGAACTGGTCGCGCACGCCGATGCGCTGATCGAGAATTTTGCCCCCGGCGTTATGGAGTCGATGGGGCTGGACTACGCCACCTTGAGCGCCATCAACCCTCGACTGGTAATGGCGTCGATCTCCAACTTCGGCCAGGACGGTCCGTACCGCGACTACCGGGCCGACACGATGGTGGAGATGGCGCTTAGCGGGCAGATGTACGTGAACGGGCACCCGGAGCGAGAGCCGCTGAGCTCGACCGGATATCAACCGTCGTACCAGAGCGCGTTGTACGCATACAGCGGGATCATGGCGGCGCTTCTGGCGAGGGATCGAGATGGTCACGGGCAGTACGTGGACATATCGATACAGGAAGCGATGGCGTCAGAGCACCAGTTCACACTGAACGGCTTCACCGCGAGCGGCAGCATCAGGATGCGGGCCGGTAATCGCTACGGGACCGTCCACCCAACCACTATCTATTCCTGCAAAGCCAGCAACGGTAGGCCGGGATTGGTGTCTCTCGGGATCAGCGACCCGACCCAGTACGTCCTGTTCCTGGAACTGCTGGACATGTCCGATCTGCTGGAAGACCCGCGGTTCTCGAACCCCCAGCTGTGCGCCCGGAACTCGGTCGAGTTTGACGCGCTTGTGCGGCCCTGGTTCATGGATCACACGGCGGAGGAGATCGTGCACGCCCTCCAGGACAACCGCATCCCGGCCGCCTTTGTGAACGAGGTGAGCGACGTGCTGGAGGATCCGCAGTACGAGTCCAGGGGATTCTGGAAGGATGTGCATCATCCAGTGGCCGGGAACCACCGCTACGCCAGCCTACCCTACCACCTGGCCGAGGCGCCGCCGGTGTACGAACGGGCCAATCTGCTTGGCGAGCACACCGATCAGGTACTTGCCGAGAAGCTTGGGTACGACGGGGAGCGGCTGGCAGGGCTACGTGAAGGCGGGGTGATTTGATGGCAGCACCGATGCTGGCAAACGCAAAAGGCCCACTTGACGGCGTTCGCGTGCTTGACCTGTCACGCGTCTGGGCGGGACCGCACTGCACCCGGATACTGGCCGATCTGGGCGCAGAGGTGATCCACATCTCGGGCCGCGCTCTGGTTGGACGCCGGGAGGTGACGCGTGAGACGGCGAAGGTGCTGGGCACATACCCGGACAACGAGCCGGGCGAGCGCCACTGGAACCGCAACGTCCTGAACAACGACATGGGCCGCAACAAGCTGGACATCACGCTTGAGCTGAACACGGAACGCGGCGTGGAGCTGTTCAAGCAGCTGGTGGCGATTAGCGACATCGTGATCGAGAACTACAGCCCGCGCGTGATGCCGAACCTGGGTATCGCCTACCCGGCCTTGAAGGCGATCAAGCCGTCGATCATCTTCTGCTCGATGCCCGGCTACGGACCCGAAGGCCCGTTCCAGCACTTCGTCTCTTACGGCACGACCATCGATCCCCATTCCGGGCTGGCGAGCCGGATGGGCTATCCGGGCGAGGAACCGCACATGAGCGGCAACGCATACCCGGACCCGGCGTCCGGGATGTTTGCCACCGGCGCGATTCTGACGGCGCTGTTCGCGAGGCACCGAACCGGAGTGGGACAGCACATATCGTTGGCGCAGGCTGAGTCCGGCGCGGCTCTTACCGGCGAGGCGTCGCTTGGCTACCAGCTATCGGGAGAGGTGTCGCCGCGCATTGGAAATGGGCACCTCCGCAAAGCGCCGCACGGGGCTTATCGGTGTGCGGGCGATGACAAATGGATCGCCATTTCGGTGGGTTCTGAGGACCAGTGGGCGGATTTTTGTGAAGCAATCGGTTCTCCTGAGTGGGCGGCCGATGGGCATTTCGCCATGCTGGCGGATCGTCTGAGCAATCAAGGCGAATTGAACCGGCATGTCGGCGAATGGACGCGAGGCAAGAACGCCTACGACGTGATGTGGCAGCTTCAGGCCGCCGGGATAGCCGCGGGCGTGGTGGTAAACGCCGACGAGTTGATGAACGACGAACACCTGAATCAGCGCGGCTTCTTCTGGATGTTCGATCACCCGGAGGCGGGCACCCATCGCCACGCCGGGCAGCCGATACGTCTTTCCGAAACGCCGGCACGCCACTATCGGCCCGCACCGACGCTGGGGCAGCATCACCCATACGTACTGGGAGAGTTGCTGGGGTTGTCAGCCGACGAGATCGCAGAGCTAGAGGAAACCGGGATCATCGGCTATGTACCGCTGGTGCGGGAACGCTAGTGAGAAACATCTGGAGGCCGCAGTGACCGACCCCGCAACAGAGGCGATCAAAGCGTTCCACAACTGGAACCACGCGTTCAACGCAAGGGATATCACGGCCCAGCTTTCGCACATGCACTTCCCGCACGTTCGGCTGGCCGAGAATCGGTTCCAGGCGTGGGAGACCGGGGACGATTTCCGGGCCGGTGAAGACGTCCTGACCAAACGACTGAAAGACGAGGGATGGAACCACACGGACACAACCGCCATCCAAGCGGTGCAGGCGGGTGACGACAAGGTCCATCTGGTTATTCGGCAGTCCCGCCGCCATGCGGACGGCGTCGAGTACCACGGCTTTGACACGCTCTGGATATTCACGAAGATCGACGGCCGATGGGGTGTCCAGTTCCGGTCATCGTTTCTGGCCGCCGCCAGTAACCTGTCCGACGGAACAAACCGGGGTTAATTTGCTCCGGTCGGTTCCGTTGACTCACGCGAGTCGTCAATCGCCCTGAGGTCCTCGGCCTGAGCGAGGCGTTGGACCCGGTCAAGTTCCATCGCCCGTCCGCTTCGCAGAATCGGGAACGCCACGGCCGCAAGCAGCAGGGTGAACAGCCCGGTCCCGCCGGTGATAAGGATGGCCGTTCGCGGATCGATCAGGTCGGCCAGCAGCCCGATGTTGATCTGTCCTATCGGACCAAGGCCGATAAACATTGCCACCGAGCCCATGACGCGCGCCCTCATGGCAGGGGACGCGGCGTAAATCATGATTGCGCTCTGCATTGCGGCAAAAGAAGCCATGCCAAACCCGCCGAAGAACACGGTTCCAAAGCTGAACCAGTACCAGTCTGACCGGGAGAATACGATCGTTGCCACGACGAACAGCAGCGAGCCGTACAGGTAGATCCGTGTGTAGTGGTTCGGCCGCGCAAACGCCACGATCAGCGCCGCGCCGATGAACGCCCCCAGGCCTTCGATGGACTGGAGCGCGCCGACGAGCACGTCGTTGACCATCAGGTGTTCACGCGCCACGACGGGCTGCTGACTCACGTACGGGAAGCCGAACACGTTCATGAGCAGCGTCACGATCAGGGTCCCGACCATGAGGCGGCTGCCCCTGATGTAGCTCACGCCCTCGCGTATCTGCTGGAACGGTCCAGAGGTCTCAGTTTCACGCCCCGGTGGCGTGTACCTCATGGAAAGCGCTACCAGTAGTGCTAACCCGTACAGCACAACCCCGAGCATGAAACCACCCTCGGGGCCAACTGTTGCGAAAAATGTCCCGCCGATGATGGGGCCAAGAATCCGTGACCCGGCGCTCGTGCCGGACTCCAGCGCCACCGCCTGCCCGACCCGGTCTGGATCGACAATCTCACCGATCATCGTCCGGCGCACCGGAAACTCGCTCGCCATCACGGCCCCGGTTATGAGCGCCCCCACCGCCAGGTGCCAGTAATCGATGGCGTTTGTGACCACAAGTGTGGCGAGTACGGCGGCCACGGTCATCTGCACGCCCAGCCCGAAGGCCATCAGACGCTTGCGGTTCATGCGGTCCGCTATCACCCCGATGCCGAAGCCGAAAAGCATCGGCGTGAAGCGCAGGAAGAAGGTGAGCGAGACCAGGAAAGGCGAGCCGGTCAGGTCCAGGGTCAGGAGGGCGATGACGAGCATGTCCAGCCACATCATCGTGCTGGTCAATCCGCCGATGGCCCATAGCCGGACAAACGCCGGGTTTTTGACGATCGATACCGGGCGCGGCGCGCCGATGACCGGGCTGGACTCGCCTGCTTGCCGCGGGCCGGCGTTCATTTGTGGATTGGCCTCATAACGAAAGCGGATTCGACGCCGGTTATTCTCGGCGACCCGCGCCTCGTTCGCCATGGGTGATCGCCCCAGGCTGGGTCCATTGCAGGCGCTCGGTCCTCCCTCCATCACGACTCCCTCACGTAATGCGCCTTAGAATTCTCTGATTATTAAAATTCCGCAACGTCGCGTGGGCGCTCGCTCCGGGCGCCCATCCCGCTCTCAACCGGAGGAATCCATGGCCGACCAGAAAAAGTTTCTGCTGAACGAGTCCGACATCCCGACCAGCTGGTACAACATCCAGGCTGATCTGGAAGTCCCGATCGCACCGGCGTTACATCCCGGCACCGGCCAGCCCGCGGGCCCGGACGATTTCGCTCCGCTGTTCCCGATGGACCTGATCATGCAAGAGGTCAGCCAGGACCGCTGGATTGACATCCCCGAACCGGTCCGCGACGTGTACAAGATCTGGCGGCCCACCCCGCTTTTTCGCGCCACAGGGCTGGAAAAAGCGCTCGGCACCCCGGCGAAGATCTACTACAAGTACGAGGGCGTTAGCCCGGCTGGTAGCCACAAACCCAACACGGCGGTGGCGCAGGCGTATTACAACAGCATCGCCGGCACGAAGCGTATCTCTACGGAGACCGGCGCCGGACAGTGGGGAAGCGCCCTCGCTTTCGCCTGCCAGCAGTTCGGCATCGAGGCGAAGGTCTTCATGGTGAAGGCCAGCTTTGACCAGAAGCCGTACCGGAAATCGATGATGCAGATCTGGGGCGGTGAGGTGACCGCTAGCCCGAGCAACGAGACGAACGCCGGACGCACGATTCTTGGAGGCGACCCGGAGTCTCCCGGTTCGCTGGGGATCGCCATCTCCGAGGCCGTCGAGATCGCAGCGAGCGATGAGAGCACCAAGTACTCGCTGGGTTCGGTCCTGAACCACGTCCTGATGCACCAGACGGTGATTGGGCAGGAGGCCATCAAGCAGATGGACCTGGCGGGTGGCCAACCTGACATGGTGATCGGCTGCGCAGGTGGTGGGTCCAACCTGGCGGGGATCGCCTTCCCGTTCGTGCCACAGAAGTTGGCGGGTGGGGACATCCGCTTCATCGCCGTGGAACCGGCGGCAGCGCCCTCGCTCACCAAGGGCAAGTTCGCCTACGATTTCGGCGATGCCATCGGCATGACGCCGTTGCTCAAGATGCACACGCTGGGACACACTTTTGTCCCGAACCCGATCCACGCCGGGGGGCTCCGGCATCACGGCATGGCGCCGCTGGTCAGCGCTATGGCGGACGAGGGATTGATCGAGGCGCGGTCCTACAACCAGACAGAGTGTTTTGAGGCCGCCGTGCTGTTCGCAAGCGCCGAGGGCATCATCCCGGCCCCGGAGCCGTCCCACGCCGTCAAAGCGGCCATCGACGAAGCGTTGTTGTGCAAGGAGATGGGTGAGGAGAAGTCGATCCTGTTCCACCTGTGTGGGCACGGCCACCTGGACATGTCCGCCTACGACAACTACTTCTCTGGCAACATGGTCGACTACGCCCTGCCGGAGGCGGAGATCGCCGCTGCTATGGAGTCTGTGCCGCAGATCTAATAGATAGCCATCGGGCCCAGGGAACCGCCATGATCGCCGGGACCGATATCGCTATCCCCTTGCCAGCCGGAGCCGCGCCGATATCATCGCGCGCACCGGATGCTGCCCGGCGCATATAGGGGCGTTGGCTGGCATTTATTGCGATTCCCATCCGTACCGCGTTTCGATTCGAATCGAAGCCCGGGGACCACCCGGGATAACCTAGGATTCATGGCAACCACAGGGCCGCTGCGTCCCGACGACACATCCCCGCCTGACGATGTAGTAGCCAGTAGTTCATTTGCCGATTCGACCGTCCCGGACCACCTGATGGCCGCGCCTGTCGCAACCCGCAGCATCGGGTTCTTCGGCCGTGCATTCGAGTCGCTCGGGAACCGTCACTATCGATTCCTGTGGCTCGGCGTGATGACGGGCATGAGCGGAACGCAGATGCAGTTCCTTGCGCGCGGCATCCTGGCGTACGACATCACGAATTCGTTCACGATCACCGGATTGATCGCGGTCGGATTCGCGCCGGCGTCGCTGTTCGGGTCGCTTGTCGGCGGTACGGTAGCCGAGCGGGTGGAGCGGCGAACGCTGATCCAGATACTCCAGTTGTGGCAGGTGATCATCGCCGTGAGTGTATCGGTCATGATCTTCACCGACGTCCTGACCTGGCAGTACCTGCTGCTGGCCTCAATGATTCAGGGCCTCTACTTTGCGTTCATGATGCCAGCGCGGCAGTTGATGATCCAGAAAACCGTTGGCAAAGAGTTGATGTCCAATGCCGTGTCGCTCAACTCCGCTGCGATGAGTCTCACGACGATGGTGGCGCCGGCGATCGGGGGTGTGCTTTACGGTTTCATCGGGCCGGAGGGCGTCTACCTTGTGGTCGCGGGATTGAACGTTGTCGCCATCCTGTTCATGACCCAGTTGCCACGTTTCGAGCCCGATCCCGACGCGCCCCGACGCTCAGTAGCGGCGAACGTTATCGAAGGTTTTTCGTACGTGCGCAAATACAGGGAATTACTGTCGGTCCTGTTGTTTGCAGCGGTCGTCATGCTCCTGACGATGCCGTTTCGAATGCTGCTTCCTGCCTTCGCCAAGGACGTGTACGGGGCCACTCCGTTTCAGGTCGGCGCGTTGACCGCGATGACGGGCATCGGATCGCTGCTGGGGGCGCTTGGCATGGCGTCGCTGAGGAAGGGGCAGCGCCGGGGCTTGGTGTTGATGGGCTCGGCGTTCGTCTCGGCTATCGCGATGGCGTCCGTGGCCGGGTTGCCGTCCTACTGGGTAGGGTTATTCCTGATGCTGTTCATCGGCATGGGCGAGGCCGGCCGGTTTGCGCTCGGGCAGGCACTTGCGATGGAGCTGTCCGACGACGGACACCGCGCCCGGGTCGCCAGTATCTTTGAGATGATCTTCGGCTTCATGCCATTCGGCATCCTGTCGGTGGCGACCGCCATGGAGCTATTTGGCGCAGAGGTGGCGATATTCGGCCTGGGAATCGTGCTGCTCATCACGGCGAGCATCTTCGCAATCAGGTTCACGAAGCTCAGGAACCTGGGCTGACGCGGTTCACGGAGTTGTCAGGATTCGGCCATCGGCCAGTTTCTGAAGTAGTATCGCCTGCGTGCCCGCTTTAAATCCCGCTTACACCGTCACCTGCCGCCATTGAGCACGTTTCAGGCGGATGACCCTCCAGCGATGAGCCCCGGGCGGCGGCCCGACCCCGCCTACAAATGGAAGGCGTTCTGGGCCATCGCCATTGCGTTCACCACGATGGTGATGGCGCAACAGATGACGTTTGTCGCCCTGTCCGCCATTGCCGAGGACTACGGCGTTACGCTCCGAGACGTCACCTGGGTCGTGATAGCCCAGGCGCTGACCATCAGCGCGCTCATGATGCCGATGGGTCGGTTGGCCGACATCATCGGGCGGAGGAAGGTCCATCTGCTCGGGCTGGTGTTGTTCGCCACTGGCGCAGCCTTCACCGCTTTCGCGCCCACGTTCGGGTTCCTGATCGTGGCGCGTATCGTCATGGCCGCCGGTAACTCGATGGGCCAGTCAGTGGGTATGGCGATGGTTATTTCCGTATTCCCGGACGGTGAGCGCGGCAAAGCGATCGGCAGCCAGACCACGGCGGTGGCCGTTGGCGGCACTCTCGGGCCTATCGTGGCCGGGCTGATCCTACAGTGGCTTCCGTGGGAGGCGATGTTCCTGCTCCTCCTGGCGCCGATCTTCATCGCGTTCGTCGCCGGGTATTTCATCCTGGACGAGGAAAAGGTGAGCCGCGGGCGCGACACGGCCCGGGCGCCGTTTGACTGGATAGGCGCCTTCCTCTCGGCGGCGGCGATCACGCTACTGGTGATAACGATCAACAACCCGCTCGGCGTGAGCTGGTTCTCCCCGGCAATCCTTGGCGGCATCGCCGGAGTGATCATATTGATGGCCGGGTTCGTCACATGGGAGCTGCGTTCGAGCGCGCCGATGCTTGAGCTCCGGATGTTCGGCAATTTCATGTTCGCCATGGGGATTGCCACGCGGGTCCTCGGGTTCATGGGCACGACCGCGACCCGGTTCCTGCTGCCGATTTTCCTCATAAGTTTCCGCGGCCTTGGCGAGGGCGCCGCCGGGTCGATTCTGTTCCTCACATCACTGGGAATGGGCATGGCGGCCCAGACCAGCGGCCGATTGTCCGACCGATACAGCGAACGGCCGTTTCTGATGCTCGGGTTTGTGATCCTCATCGCCACGGCGATAGCGTTTGCTTTCGTGGACGGCGAGACGGAGATGTGGCTGGTGATGATCGTCGTCTTCGTCAATGGCCTCGCCATGGGGCTCTGGAACGTGCCGAACAGCAGCACGATTATGGGATCCGTACTCCCATCAAGATTCGGAGTGGTCGGCGCCCTCACCAACCTGGCCCGGAACTTCGGCAACGTGACCGGACAGGCGATCGCTTCCGCCATAGTGGTGGGCGTGATGGCTTCGCGCGGATTCGACATCGCACTGGACGAGATCGTCGACACGCCGGGCGCGGGTGATGCGTTCGTGGAGGGGTGGCAGGCGGCTTACGTGCTGGTCACGGTGTTCTCGTCGCTCGGACTTTTACTGGCGTTCTTCACGAAGCCGAGTGGGCGATCAGAGCCTGAGGATGCCCGGTCGGCGGGGGGGGCAAAAAGGGCGTGACCATCGCCACGCCCTTTCATCAACAATCGATTTCCTGGTTACGCCGGGACGCGCTGGGCCAGGAACTCCGTAATGCTGCTTCGGATGCCCGCCTCATCCAGGCCATGCGCTGCGAAGTGCTCGGCGGCGGTACCGTAGTGCCGGTTCTCTTGCTGGGAGGTACCCAGCGAGAGGACGCGGTGCGGTGTGGCTTGCAATAGCCCCGAAACCTCGGCCGTGGATGTGCCCTCAAGGTACGGCTCGACCAGCACGACCTCCGGCGCCTGCAACACAGAGCACAAGAGCTCGCCGTCAAAGGGTCGGATGGTGTTTGCGTAGAGCAACGTGAGATCGAGATCGGCTGTCGCATTGGCAACTACGTCCAGCATCGGCCCTACTGCAACAACCGTGGGGGCGTCGCCGGAGCCGGTCCTGATCGTCGAGAATCCGGGACCGCCCGCCAGGTATGCGCGATCGTTGGTCTGAGTCGACAGCCGGATGTAGACGTTGGTGTCGTCCGCCACCCCGGCCCGGAGCTGTGCTTCTACCTCGTCCGGGTGCCCCGGGACGTGGATGCGCCAGTCTGGGAGCATCGCGAGCAGTTGCACGTCTTCCGGCGCCTGGTGAGTGCGGCCCCAGTCTGCCTCGTCATATGTCGCGCCGATCGACACCAGAATCCCGGAGACGCCCTGGTGCCCGAAATCGAGCCGGATCTGTTCCCACGGCCGCTCCACCAGGAAGGGTGCGTAGGAGTGGGCTATCGGCCGGAATCCTTCCTTGGCCATCCCGGCGGCGAAACCCATTTGAAGCTGTTCCCGGATTCCGACGTTGATCACCCGATTCGGGTGCCTGTCAACGACTCCGGTGTCTTTGAACTGGGCGACGCCGATGGCGGCAAGGATCAGCGCCACATTGGGGTCGCTATCCAGCAGCTCGGATGTGACGGCGGTGAAGCGCTCTCGCATGGTTGGCATGTATCAGGCTTTCGGCTCGACCAGCGCCACGACGACGTGTGGCTGGTCACTGTGTGGGATCACAAGCGCCTCTTGAATCGCGCCATGGTCTCGTCCGTCTACGTCGGCCGTCGACCAGCCTTCGACGGCGAATCGAGAGGCGATGCCGCCCGGCCAACCGGTGGCGTCGGATCTGTTGTCGATCACTATGGCCGTCAGGTTGCTCAGCTTGAGCCGCCCGGCCATCGCTATCGCCTCGTGCCCGCTGCCCTCGTTGGATTCGGCGTCGCCCACCATGCAGAAGACCTGCGATTCAGACCCTCTCGCTTTAAGGCCGTTCGCCATACCGGTCGCTATCGGCAGTCCGTGCCCGAGCGAGCCGGACCCGATCTCCACGCCCGGGATGAGCAGGGAGTCCGGGTGCTTGCCGAGAATCGAGTCGTACTGCGCAAAGGTCGGCAGCGCCTCCACGGGGATGAAGCCCTTCGCCGCCAAAACGGCGTAGTAGGCCATTGGGCCGTGGCCCTTTGACAGCAGGAAGCGGTCACGGGCCGGATCCTCGGGGTTGTTGGGATCGATGTTGAGGACCTGACTGTAGAGCACCCACAGCACGTCGAGCGTCGAGGTGGCGCTGAAGGAGTGCTTTTCGTCGCCGGTCATCAGCGTCATGAGCCGGGGCAGGTCGGAATACCCAAGACCGGAGTCCCGGGAGGAAGTTGCGTTGGTCATGCAGGCCAATCTACACCTGCCTTGATACGAATGGGCGCGGAATCAGGCGAGTCCGATGTGAACGAACATATGACTTAAAGTGCACTTTAAGTCAATCTTTGAATTAGAGAGTATCCAGATGGTTGCTCCAGCCAACTTTCTGCCTGTCGGCGAGCTAACGACGCGCGGCGGAGTTGCGACATCGGCGCTCCGCTACTACGAGTCGGAAGGGCTGATCCATTCCTGGCGCACCTAGGGCAATCAGCGGCGTTACGCACGTGAAACGCTGCGGCGTGTGGCTTTCATTCGCGCTGCACGTGTAATCGGTCTGTCGCTCTGGAAGATCAGGTCAGCCCTGGACGATCTCCCTGAGGCCCGTACGCCGGGGCGCAACGACTGGGAGCAGCTCTCAGGCTCGTGGAGGTTGATGCTCGACGACCGTATCGCCGAGCTTGAGCGGTTGTGGGACAACCTGAACGGCTGAGTGGGGTGCGGCTACCTTTCTCTGGAGTCGTGCGGTCTCTTTAACTCCGATGACGTTCTGGCGGCGCGCGGCCCCGGGGCGAGGCGACTGCTGGAGGATGTGCCGGAGGCGTAGGAGGCCGCGATCGGGGTCGGTGAGTCGTGCTTCGCGGCGGCGTGCGCCCGTGGGTCGTCGTCTCGCATCGAATGGGCGGACAGTCACACGAACTCAGATCGATTGCCCTCTACCAATGATTTTCACCGAACCGACCAGCTTAATTACCCGTGCGGGAATCGCCTAACTGGCAACCGCCGCCGTTCTTTTGGGTTTCCTACCGTTTACTCCGGGATGGCGGGCGCTACTTGCGGCGGAGCTTGGCGCGTACACGTTGGCCAGCGGCATCGCGTTGGTTGTCTACGGGAACACGCGGCGAGACATCCCATTTCGCGCGCTGACGAGCACCTGGTTGCCGATCGGGTTGGGCGTACTGCCATACGCCCGTACGACGTGATCGCACAAGAGAGCAGGGCAAGCGCCACCATATTTAAGTGAAAGCAAAGGCGCCGTAGGGGCGGATTAGTATCCGCTCAAGGGCGGGCCGCTGCCCCCTACGCGTTGACGTGGTAGGCCACCGCGGTCTCCCAGATTGCCGCCCGGCAGGGCTAGTACCACTTTTCCTTGTCCACGATGTTGATGAACTCTCGCCCGTCCAGCATTCGTTTCACGTTCTCCAGGATGATCTCGAAGCGGCGCTCGGGGATGTTTTCGGCATCTGAGACGGCCACGTGCGGCGTTATCAGGACGTTGTCCATCGTCCACAAACGGTGATCTGCGGGCAGCGGCTCGATCTCGAACACGTCCAGCCCTGCGCCAGCGATCTCTCCGGCCTCGATGGCGTCTGCCAGTTCGTCGATCTTCGTCGTCATGCCTCGTCCGATGTTGATGAAATAGGCCGTGTTCTTCATCAGCTTGAAGCGGTCGGCGTTCCACATGAACTCGGTGTCCGGCGTGTGTGGCACGGTCGTCACCACGAAGTCGGCCTCCGGCAGAAGGGCGTCCAGCTCATTCGGCTCGTGCAGCTCTGCGGGCGAGTCGATCTCAGAGCGCGGCTCGATGCCGATCACTCGCGCTCCAAACTCGCCGCACAGCCGCGCCGTCTCGGCCCCGATGCCGCCGACGCCGTTTATCAGCACCGTGGAATCGGGCAGATTGATGTACCTGTGCTTCCGGGCGTCTATGTCCCATCTCGACTGCTTCTGAGCGTTGACCCAGTCCGGTAAGCCGCGGGAAAGCGCCAGCATGAACATCATGATGTGGTGGCTGATGTGGTCGAAGTAGATGCCGCGCGGGTTGGAGATGACGATCGGGCTATCGACCAGTTCTCTGTAGTAGTAGCCGTGGAACGGGCCGGCGTCCGGGTTCTGCAGCAGCTTCAACTTCGTCGCGGCAGCCAGCGCTTCCGGCGGCACCCACCCGTAAGCACCGTCTGCATCCTTGAGCTCTTGCACCGCCTCTTCATCTGTCTCGGTCGCGACCACGTTCAGCTCCGGCACCGTGTCCGCAAGGCGCCGAGCGAACTCCCGGCGCATGTCGTCCAGCGGCGGCAAAATCACGTACTTGGCCAAAGGTTCCTCCGAATAGTTCCGATGCTCTTAATCACGGGCCGTTGATCCGAGTCAGCGAGGCCCGTCCAGGAACCACGTCTCCATGGCACCCTTGCCCGGCTGACCTCCATCTCGCCCGTGAGGTCAGCCGGGAATCGTCCTCGATGATTTCGTCTGCCCCGGATGCTAACTGGATCTTCCCGGGCGGGCCGGTGGATTCCATCCGGCTGGCGACGTTAACCATGTCTCCCCAGATGTCGCAGTGGAACTTCTGGTTGCCTATTGCCCCGCCCACAACCGGCCCCGAGTTCATGCCGATTCGGAACTTCAACTCACTTCCCGGGGCGTCGATGTTTTTCTCCAACCCCTCCACCATCTCCAGGGCGAACAACGCCGGGGCGTGCGCACGGTCTTCCTTCGGTGACGGAACGGCAGAGGCCACCATGTAGTTGTCGCCGATGGTCCGGATCTTCTCAAGCCCGTACTTACCGACCAGTTTATCGAACTCGGAGAACACGGCGTTGGGCGACTTGGCCATCTCCTCCGGGGTCAGCTCCACTGTCATGCTTGTCGACCCCACGGCGCCCGCGAACAGGACGCTTAAACCGCTGGCAACGGAGCCGTGTCGCCCGTCTCTTGCTGCCATGCTCTTAGGCGCGCCGCCATCGAGCGCACACGTTCGATATGCGCCACATCACCAAACAGGTTTGTTAGTTCGTGTGGGTCGGAGGTGAGGTCGAATAGTTCTCCGTCGTCGCCGTGACACAGGTTCAGCTTCCAGCGATCGCCACTGACGATGGTGCGGCGCGGGAGGGCGATCATTTCGTTGATGGTCGGAGTGCCGAGGTCGCGGTCGCCTTTGCCGTTCCACTGCACGAAAACGTCGTTGTCTGCCAGCGTCGAGTCGCCCGCCAACACCGCCGCTTTGCTCTCGCCTTGCAGGTGGCCGGGGATCGACTCTCCGGCCAGGTCGAGCAGCATGGGCACCAGGTCGATCTGCCCCACACTGCCGGGCACGAGCGTCTGCCCATCCGATAACCACGGCACGCGCATTAGCAGCGGCACACGCGCCGACCCGTCGTAAAACGCCCGTTTCTCCAGCAGCCCGTGATCGCCGAGCATGTCGCCGTGGTCGCTCGTGAACACCACGATCGTGTCGTCTGCGTGGCCTGAATCCTCTAACGCAGCCATGATCCGACCGATCTGCCGGTCCACCAGCGTGATATTGGCCATATAGTTGGCTCGCAGCGCCCGCCATCCGGGTTCGCCGTGGAGGTCGTGGTGGTCGCAGCCGGCGACCGAGTCCTCCCGGTGCTCACCCGCCAGGTAGAACTCCGACCGGCAGCGATTGAACAGCGAGTGGCCCTCCGGCGTGCGCATGAAATCGGGCCCCACCGGCAGCGTCGCGGGGTCGTACAGATCGCCAAGGGGCCCGCCGTACGGCGGGTGCGGCTCGAAGAAGTTGGTGAAGAGCAGGAAGGACTTGTCCGACTCCTCACGCAGGAACTCCGTCGTGATGCCCCCGACAAAGGCCGCCTGCGTCAGCTCTTCCGGAAGGTTCGCCTGCGCCACCGCCCGCTTGGAACCGGCCCCGTCCCCGCCGGGACGCACATAGTGCTCCGGCAGTTCCACGCCCTGCTCCTCAAGCCAGGCGTGATAGTCCGACTGCCCCGTGCCGTCGGGACCGGCCGGGACCTGGCCGGTGCTGATCCAGTTCTGAAATCCGTGCTGCGCGTTGGCGTCGTTTCCGAGATGCCACTTGCCGTAGTGCACGCGCCGGTAGTCAGGCGACACCATTTCCGCGATCGACAGTGCATCCGGGGCTAGGGCGATGTTGTTTCGCACGAGTCCGTTGGTGTGCGGGTAGGTTCCGGTGAGCATCGAGGACCGGGAAGGCGTACACACCGGCTGGGTGACGTAGGCGTTCTGGAATACAAATGAGCCGGCCGCCAGCGCATTCATGTGCGGCGTTTCGATCCAATCGTTGCCGTAGCAGGCCATTGTATCGGCGCGCTGCTGGTCGGTGATGATGACGAGGATGTTGGGTCGTTCTGGCCGCTCTGGCATTTGTCGCCTCTGTTGCTTGTACGCCGGATCGGAAATCTCTGTCAGGTAGCCGCCGTATCGGGGCGCCACCTTCCGTCAGGCCAGAGGATGGCATACGATTGGCCGCACTGCTCTCCTCAGGAGCACCAAAACTAACTTAATTGACCTTTGGCGTTCCGAATTTCTCCAGACGAATTCGCCAGTCAGGAATTGCAAAACGTGACCACCCTCGCCCAGGTACTCACCCCCAACGCACCGATCGACAACGCCATCGTCATCCCCGGCGGACCGACAGTCAGCTACGCCGCGCTATCCAATGAGATCGAGCGTGTAGCGGGCTTGCTGGCCGCAGCCGGCGTCGAACCCGGGCGACCGGTTTCTATCGTCCTGGCGAACAACCTTGAGTTCATGGTGGCGTTCCTGGCCGTGACCCGGGCGGGCGCCATCGCCGCCCCGCTCAACTCGGCGTACACCGTGGACGAGTTCAAGTTCTTCATGGAGGACGCCGACGCACAGCTTGCGATCGTGCCCCCGGGTGACCACGCCGGGCGTGACTCAGCGAACCAGCTCAACATCCCGACGATGGACGCCTCCTCAACAGGCGCCCATGTGGTGATCGCCCGCAACGGGGGCGAGATCACGCTCACGAAGGATGTCGCGCCGCCGTCTCCAGACGATGTGGCCCTGTTCCTGCACACCTCCGGCACGACGAACCGGCCCAAGGGTGTACCGCTGACGCATAAGAACCTCATGACCTCTCTCGGCAACATCAAGAACACCTACGCCCTGACGCCGGACGACGTGGCGATGGTGGTCATGCCGTTGTTCCATGTTCATGGACTGATTGGTGTGGCGTTGTCCACGCTAAACTCCGGCGGCTCGATAGTCGTCCCGTCACGGTTCTCGGCGAGCAGCTTCTGGGCCGACCAGAAAAGCACCGAGGCGACTTGGTACTCGGCGGTGCCGACGATCCACCAGATCCTTCTGATGCGGGCCGACGGCGACGACGCGCCTCACGAGAGCTTCCGGTTGATCCGCTCTTGTAGTGCGGCGCTGGTGCCGTCTGTCTTCAACGATCTCGAAGCCCGTTTCGGCGCCCCGGTGCTCGAGGCGTACGGCATGACGGAAGCCGCCCACCAGATGTCCTCAAACCTGCTCCCGCCCGGCGAGCGCGTGCCCGGCTCGGTCGGCATGGGCACCGGCGTCGAGATCAGCATCATGGACGAGGTCGGAAAGATGGTCGCCTTGGGCGATCGTGCAGAGGTCGTGATCCGGGGCGACAACGTCACGCACGGCTACAACAACAACCCGGAGGCCAACGCCGAGGCGTTTACGGACGGCTGGTTCCGAACAGGTGACCAGGGCGTGATGGATGCGGACGGCCGACTCACCCTGACGGGCCGCTTGAAGGAGCTGATCAACCGCGGCGGCGAGAAGATTTCGCCGCTTGAGGTGGACGCCCTGCTGCTGGATCACCCGGCGGTGGCCGAGGCGGTCTGCTTTGCGGTTCCGGACGTCAAGTACGGCGAGATCGTTCAGGCGGCCGTGGTGCTGAATGGCGATGTGGACGAAGCGACGATTCAAGCGTTCTGTCGGGAGCGTATGGCCGACTTCAAGGTGCCGGAGCGGGTCTACATCGCTGACTCACTCCCGAGGACGGCGACGGGCAAGATCCAGCGACGACATGTATCGGCGGCGTTCGCTCCGCAGAATTAAGAGGAACCGGGTGTGATCGCGGCGACGCGACCCACACCCAGGCCCTCTCCCTCTCAGGGAGAGGGCTCACGTTCGCCCCCTTCTGATGCAGGAGGGAGTTCAGGGTGGTTACGTTGCGCTAGAACGCACCTCTATCACGTCATCTCCGAGTAGTAGGGAATCCATGCGGGTTTATCCCAAGAATCTGTCGGTTGTCGTGAAGGACTTGCGTGCTGTCATCCTGAACTCGATTCAGAATCCGCTCATTCCGGGATAACGCGAGATCTTGGCATGGGCGTACCCGGGACACTCAGAACGTTACCGCTGTACCGAACGATCCTGAATCAAGTTCAGGATGACAGTAGGCCTACCGTTCCGGCTCGGAGCCGGTTCGAACGGAAACACGATGCCCCACATCTCGTTCAGGCTTAACAGATGTCTCCGCTTCGCCGCTCGTTCCCCCTTTCTCTCACAGCTATCGCTTTCGCCGTACTCACGGCCTGTGGTCGTTCGTCTGAACTGGAGGAAAGTTCCGACGGGCACGCCCGGCTCTCAAGGCGCGGCGTCGACCGCGACGTCTCAGCCGCAAACCGGTGGCGGAACCCCGAAGTTCGCTTCCGACCCGGCGTTTCCAGCCCGCAAGCTGGAGTTCCGCGTTCGGGCTCCGAGTAACCATTCGCCGGTGATCGTGTCGTGCTCATGACGATGTCGCCGGGCAACGTCATTTCGCTGGAACGGGTCGAACTTGAGCTGGATCCGGATCAACCCGGCATTTACTCCGGGATGGCGACCGTGGAGGAAGGCGCGCTTCTTCGCTACACGTACGACCGCTGGGACGTCCAGAGCATCGATGGTTGGAGCACTTCACGGGAATCGGTCGAAAACGTGTACGAGTTCGTCAACCGCTACGTGCTGGTTTCCGACGAGGTCGATCTGGTGGACGACACGGTGTCGTCCAGGTGCGCCTCTATCGTGGCCTGGAGCTCTTCCAGTGTCTCGGCCACGGGTACGGAAGAAGTCCGCGCCTCAGTCATACGGTACTCCCCCTCTTGCAACGGTGTGTTCACCATTCGTCGCGCTTGCGGAGCGCCCTTCCACGAAAGGCGCTCCCTACTTCGGGATCGACTCGACCGGCGTGAGCTTGATTAGCGCGTTCTTATCGTCGTCCACGACCCAGCCATTCTCGCCGTCGTGCGTGACAGCCGTCGGCTCGCCGCCTATGTTGTGCGTTGCGATGATAGTTCCGATACTGGAGATACGGGTGATCGAACCAGCGTCGGCCGAGGCCACCCAAAGCTCACTGCCGCTCCATGCCAGAGACAGCCGCCCCGTTGGAATGCGGGTCAGCCCGGAATAGGTTCCTGCGAGGGTGAGACGCATGACCTGACCGATGTCACCGAATGCGATCCACAGGGCGTCCGGCGTGGACAGGAACGCGGTCGGAACACCCGGGACATGCTCAAAGTCGCCGATGTCGATCTGATCCGGATACTCGAACGATCCGACGATCTCGCCGCTCGGGTCGACGCCCGTGACGGTGAGTGTGTCGCCGTCAACGACGAGTACCTGTTCCGGCGTTTTGGTGATAGCGCCCGGCGAGACCCCGATCTCAAGCAGCCGTTCCAGTCCACCGTCCGGTGAGATCTGCGACACGGAGCCGCGCGTGGGGTCGGTCACCCACAGGTGGCCGCCGAGGAAAACCATCCCGGCGGGTTCAAGCCCGACCTGGAACTTCCGCAGTATTTTCGCGTCGTCGTCCAGTTGGCTCACAGAGCCGTCATCGGCGTCGAGGGCCCAAACGAATCCGTCGCCAAATGCCAGCACGGCCGGTTGCCCGCCCACGTCCGCCGTGTCCAGGTGCTGTCCATCAAGCCCGTGGCTGGTCACGATCCCGAAGCCGGTTTCCGCAACCCACAGTTTCTCGCCGTCGAAGATGACGTCCATCGGATCCTGACCGACCACCCAGGTCCGTGATTCTATGATCGGAACCGGCTCGTCGTTTACCGGTGCTCCGCCGACATCCCTCTTAGACTCGATCTCGGAGACGATCGCCACGGCCGCCACGACCGCCATCCCGGCGATCAGGAGACGCGGCAGCTTGCTCCGCCACCCACGCGCGATCATCGAATGCACGCTCTTAGCAGGTTGCTCCGGGTCATCCGGGCGTCACCGTAGCCGAACGCACGGTGTACTCGGCCAGCCGATCCGCGTCCGGTTCGGGCAGTCCATTCGTGAACGGGGTGAAGGTTCGCGCCGGTGTCAGCTCGTTATCGGGCTGGCTTAGATCGCGCTCGTAGAAGCGGGAGGACGGGAACAGGTCGCCCGGATATGTGAAGTTGGGCAGCGTCGCAAGCTCCACACATATCGCAGCGCCGAGGGCGCTCTCCAGCATGCCGCCGACCCAGACCGGCACGCCGGCGTCCCGGCAAATGTCATGGATGGCGATAGAGTTGGCTAGGCCGCCGACCCTGCCGGGCTTGATGTTGATGTAACTGGCGGCGCCGATGCGTAGCGCCTGCTCGACCGCCCTCACGCTGATGGCGCTCTCGTCCAGGCAGACCGGGGTTTCGATCTTCCTCGCAAGCTCGGCGTGGTCGAGCAGGTCATCAAACGCCAGCGGTTGCTCGATGAACGCCAATCCCAGCCTGTCGATCTCTTTGAACATCGGCAGGTCGTCCAGCGAGTAACCGCCGTTGCAGTCGATGTGGAACACGCTGTCCGGGAAAGCCCCCCGAACGGCCTTGAGCATGTCGAGGTCCCAGCCGGGCGCGGCCTTAAGCTTGATTCTTGGGAACCCGGCGTCCACGGCGATCTGGATGTTGCCGAGCAGCATGTCGATCGAGTCCTGAATGCCGAAATCAGCCCCGGCAACGACCTCGCGTGTGTCCCCGCCGAGTAGGGTGTGCAGCGGTATACCGGATGAACGTACCAGCAACGTCCACGAGGCGATCTCCAGCGCGGCTTTGGCGAAGGTGTTGCCCTTGAACATCGACAACGCCCGATTGAGGTGGTCGGCATCCTCGAACTCGCGTCCAACCACTTGAGGGCCCATGATCTCGGACAGCAGGTAGAACACGCCGCCTGCGCTCTCGGTGAGGTAGGTGGGGGCGTGCAGAGGCGACGACTCCGACCACGCCACGGTGTCGCCGTCCATGGCCTTCACGAGCACCGAGTGGATGTCGTAGTCCTCGCCGTACGACGTGCGCCACGGGTAGATCAGCGGCATGGCTACGTGATAGATGTCCAGCCGGTCAAATTTCATGGAGATCCAGACGTTTTCTTACTTTGTTTTGGACGGGTTTCGAGAACGATTCCGGTATACAGGCCCGAGTCTATCGTGCCCCCGGGCGGCCACGGGCGGAGGGAGCGGAGCAGAACTGAGCTCCGTGGAATGCGTCAGGCAGCCCTCTGACGTGTAAGATCGCCGTAATCGCCCGTTGATCGGTGGACTGGAACGTCCGCTCACGTTCGTACACCCGGTACGGGCCAAGCCGGAGTACGTCGATGGTTGCCGTGAACCCGCCCGTTAACCCACAGGGAAGATCCCAGGTTCAGCTCATACGGGACAACGCCCGGGACAGGGTCCTGTGGCTGGCGACGGCCATCATCCACTGGGCCAACAACATCCGCGAGAGTACCGACGGGTCAAAAGTTGGCGGCCACCAGGCGTCGTCCGCTTCCTCTGCCGCCATCCTCAGCGCGCTGTATTTCGAGACGCTCACATCCGAAGACAGGGTGGCGATCAAGCCGCACGCGTCCCCGGTCTACCACGCTATCCAGTACCTGCTCGGGAACCTGGACGTGAAGTACCTGCCTACCCTCCGTGAATTCGGCGGGCTGCAGGCCTACCCGAGCCGAACTAAGGACCCGGATCGGCCGGATTACTCGTCCGGTTCGGTGGGATTGTCCCCCGGCGCCGTCACGTTCGGGGCGCTCGTGCGCGACTACCTGGACGGGCACAGTCTTGAGCCCACGTCCGGGCGTTTCTTTGCCCATATGGGAGATGCGGAGCTGGATGAAGGCTCCATCTGGGAGACGGTCACAGAACCGGCAATTCAGGGCCTGGACCGATGCACGTGGATCGTGGATCTGAACCGCCAGAGCCTGGACCGCGTGGTGCCGGGCATACGTGTCGCACGGTTCATGGACATGTTCCGGGTGAACGGCTGGAATGTGGTCGTAGCCAAGTACGGAGAGCAACTTACCGAGTTGATGGAGCTGCCGGGTGGCGAGGCGCTTCGGACTCGCATCGACGATATGCCGAACCAGGAGTACCAGGCGATGCTGGTGGCGCCCGCGGCCGAAGTGAGGACGCGGTTGCTTGAGACGACGCGCGGGCAGCGCAGCGATATCGAGCGCTGTGTGAGCGATTTCGACGACGATGAATTGCAACGGCGCATCGCGGGATTGGGCGGACATGACGTCGGCACGCTTGCCAGGTGCTACGAAGAGGCCTCCGGCACCGATGGCCCGTCGGTGGTGTTTGCGTACACGGTGAAGGGTTGGGGCTTGCCGATAGCGGCCGATCCAGCAAATCACTCGGCGCTTGTGACGCAGGAGCAGTACGAGGAGCTGGCCGATCACTTCGGCGTTTCGCCGGACTACCCGTGGGATCGATTCCCGGACGGGAGCGACGAATCCGTCTACCTGTCGCACGCCGCACAGCGGTTGAGCCGGCCCGCCGTCCGGGAAGAGCCGGCGATTACGTTCAACGACACCGATCTGGGTCTGACCACCACCGCCTCCACCCAGGAGAGCTTCGCACGCATCCTGCTTGAGATCGCGCGGACGTCCCCGGAGGCGTCTGAACGCATCGTCACCGTGTCACCGGACGTCGCCACTTCGACCAGCCTGGGATCGTGGATCAATCGCTCAGGCGTCTGGCATCATACGGAAGCGACCGAGTTTTTCGATACCGAGAGCCGGGTGCTGAAGTGGACCGAGGGGCCGCACGGGCGCCACATCGAGCTGGGATTGTCTGAGACGAGTCTGTTCCTGCTACTGGGGCAACTGGGGCTCTCAAAAGAGCTGTCTGGTCGGCGGCTGGTGCCTATCGGCACTCTGTACGACCCGTTTATTGTGCGTGGTCTCGACCCGCTTGTTTACGGGGTGTACCAGGAGTCGAAGTTCATCGCCGTGGCGACGCCGTCCGGTGTCACGCTCAGCCCCGAGGGTGGTTCGCACCAGGGGATGCTTTCTCCGTCCATCGGGATGGAGTTGCCGAACATCCGCTATTACGAGCCGACCTTCGCTCGGGAGCTAGAGTGGATCTTGCTTGAGTCGATTCGCGGTATCGGCTCGGGCGAGGGCGAGTCGGTGTTCCTGCGGCTGAGCACGAAGTTGATCGATCAATCGTTATTTAACGATCCGCAAGACGAGGCCGATGTCGATGTGCTGCGGAAGGCCGTGCTTGACGGTTGTTACCGATTGCGGACGGCTAATTCCGATGCCGATTCCATCGTCAATCTATTTGCGACCGGGGTGATGGTGCCGGAGGCGCTGGCGGCGATTTCGCTGCTGGAACGGGAGGGGATCGGCGCAAACGTGTTCTCCGTGACGAGTCCTGACATATTCCACCGGCGGATACGTGCGGCCGAGAAGGGGCAGGTGAGGGGGCAGGACGTTGGGCTTTACGATCCGACGGGCCTTCTTGCTTCGCACGAGGTGGGGACTCCCGTGGTGACGGTGATCGATGGGTCGCCGCACACGCTGGCGTACATCGGATCGGCCCTGGATTCCCCCTCGGTCAACCTGGGTGTGGACACGTTTGGGCAGTCGGGCTCACGCGACGATCTTTACGGGTTGTTTGGCATCGACACCGAGGGCATCTATGCGGCCGCGCTGGGTGTGGTTGATCGGGAGCGACGACGCAGGGTTTAGGGGATACGGACCTCAATCCTTCGGACTGATTAAAGAAAATCCGTCCCGGAGGGGTCAGAATGCAATTTATCGAGACCGGTGGAGTTCGACCGGGGTGCGAAGTCGAGGGTACCGGGGTTTCGTTCGTCATCCCTGTGTCCTCGAGTCAACAGACGATACGTCTTACGCTCTCTCCTCCCATTCGAGAATACATCCAGTTGATTTTCGTTCATCACCGAGGCCCGGGGCCATCGAGTCGGGTGCCGTTCCCCGAGATTACGTTGGCCGCAATCGCAGATGACATCGATGCGGTACGCGAACACCTGGGTTTGGAGCGCGTTGGACTACTGGGGTGAACGTCCTATTGTTTCATGACGCTTCAATACGCCTTGAAATACTCGGATCAAACGGAACGCTCGGTCCTTGCTGGAGCGACGCCACGGGGGAGGGGGCGGTTTAGTTTGGAGACAGCCCCTGCTGGAAGGAATTCGCCAACGCCCGCCGAAAACAGTTCGCGTTCAAAGTGATGGAAGAGGCGAACGTAGCGGTGGAAGGAAAGTCGGCGGATGAAACGATGACCCCGCGAATGACGGCGCGGGCGTCGCGAGTCTATTGTCCTGACTGTTGGTATTCACGCGAGCGAAATCTCGGGAACAGCTCTTACTCCCGGTTCAGGGCGCCGGTCGTGAAACAACCGGGATGGGTCGAGTTCGGGGCCCCGGTCCCGAGGCGCCGAAACATCGTCCAATTCACCGGGAGAGCACGCTCATGTCATTCGCCATGGAGTCGGCTGTTCCGCTGGCGGCAGGGTCGTCGAGCGCGATCAGAGTGAGGCCCCCGCGGTCGGTTCAGGCCGACAGCCTAACCCGCGGACAAGTACTCCATAGCCGCGGCAACGCCGCTGCCTGAGCGTGGAATCCCGGCGAGGTCCAGCCCCATCTCCACGCCGGCGAGGGTGCCCATCAGCGTCAGGTCGTTCAGATCTCCAAGATGGCCGATCCGGAACGACCAGCCCTTCACCTTGCCGAGCCCGGTGCCGAGCGACATGTCGAACCGGTCAAGGATTACTTTTCGTAAGTGATCGGCGTCATGCCCGTCCGGCGTAACGATTGCCGTCAGCGAGCTGCTGTACTCGCGCTCGTCCAGAGCAAGTAGCTCATAGCCCCACTCCGCCGCCGCCTTGCGGGTGGCGGTGGCAAATCGATCATGTCGTGCGAACACCGCGTCCAGTCCCTCTTCCTCCAGCATCAGGAGCGCCTCACGAAGGCCGTAAAGTAGGTTGGTGGCCGGCGTGTAGGGGAAGAATCCGCCTGGGTTGGTCTCAAGCATCCCGTTCCAGTCCCAGTACGATTTCGGGAGCCCTGCATCGTTGGAAGCGGCCAGCGCACGATCGCTGATGGCATTAAAGCCGAGCCCCGGAGGAAGCATCAGCCCCTTCTGGGAACCGCCGACGGTGACATCCACACCCCACGCATCGTGCCGGTAGTCGATCGAGCCAAGCGACGAGATCGTGTCCACCAGAAGGAGTGCCGGATGGTTCGCCGAGTCGATGGCTCCACGCACTTCAGCGATACGGCTCGTGACCCCTGTGGAGGTCTCGTTGTGCACGACGGCGACGGCCTTGATCTGGTGACCCGAGTCCTCGGCCAATCGGGCTTCGATCTGATCCGGGTCCACCCCGCGGCGCCAGTCCCCGGAGATGAAATCGACCTCGATCCCCAGCTTGCGGGCCATCGCACACCAGAGCGTTGCGAACTGGCCCGTCTCGTACATCAGGATTCGGTCGCCCGGTGAGAGCGTGTTGACCAGCGCCGCCTCCCATGCGCCGGTGCCGGAGCCCGGAAACACCAGGACGTTGGATTCTGTCTTGAAGACACCCTTCAGACCGGCCAGCACCTCAAGCGCCAATTTGGAGAAGTCAGGGCCCCGGTGATCGATGGTCGGTCCGGCGATCGCGCTGAGCACGCGGTCCGGCACATTTGTCGGCCCGGGGATCTGGAGGAAGTGTCTTCCGGCCGGAGGCGTCATGAAACGGGGATCCTTTGCACTCAGGGCGCATCGATTTATTCGGGGGGTTATGTGATTTACGGCGGCAGCGCTCGAAAAAGTCTCTACGGCGAACGTAGCGAGGTCCAAGACCGAATCGCCCCGAAAGACGGAGTCGAGAGGGGCGAAAGGAGCGAGCTGCAAAGCTAGTTACAACTGTTGGTGAAGAATCTGGCTCCGGAGGCAGGAATCGAACCTGCGACCAATCGGTTAACAGCCGACCGCTCTACCGCTGAGCTACTCCGGAACGAGTTCTCTTGGACGCAATCACCGCTCCAGGCAGGTTTGGGCGCATCCACGAGATTTAATCCTAGCACCCGTCAATTGACGCCGCCATCGTCAATTCACCAATTCTGAGACAGGGTCGAGCCCGCCGTCGTTCCGAATACAATCTGCATTCCGGCGTTGACGGTTGGTAGTAGCGTTGCTAGTCTCGACTCACGATGGCTGACACATCACGCCCCCCTGGATCGACGCGAAAATCGTCGCGGAAGAAAGCTGGCGCGGTCGAAACGCGACTGACGCAGGCGGCCGAGAACTACCTTCTTTCGATCTACATGGTTCAGGAGCAGGGACTGACGGTTACGAACGCCCACCTCGTGGACCAGTTGAAGCGCACGCCGGAGTCCGAGGGACTCGGGACTTCTGCGCCGTCGATCGCCGGGATGCTCCGGCGCATGGAAAAAGAGGGGCTCATCACGCACGGCTCAAGCCGGAAGATCGAACTCACCAAAGAGGGCACCCGGTTGGCTGAGCAGATGGTTAGACGGCACCGGCTGGCCGAGCGGATGGTGGTGGACATGCTGGGTCTGGACCTGGCGAGCGCACACGCAGAGGCGCACCGGCTGGAGCACGCGATTTCGGACGACCTGGAAGAGCGGATTCGCGTGACGCTGAAGAATCCGACGACTTGCCCTTTCGGCCACCCTATCCCCGGAAGTGGCTACAGTCCGTGTCCGGCAAGCTCGACGATCAGCGAGGCGCCGGTGAGGCAGCCGCTGCGACTGGATCGAATTCCTGAGGAGGACCCGGAGTTGCTGGAATATCTGGTGAACAACGGGCTGGTGCCGGGCGTGGAGGTGGAGATTCTGGAGTACGCGCCGTACCGAGGTGTGGTGACGTTGAAGACTGTCGATGCGTCACCGGTGCTGGGGGCGGATGTGGTGTCCCGGATCTGGGTGTGCCCGATGAATTGCGGGCTGGACTGCGCTACGAGGTCGATACGGTAGGCAGGTCCGGGCCTTCGTTCTGAATGGTTCTGGCGCTCTTGAATATTTCTCGAAAGATCCAGAGCGTGATTGCGTATTGACCGCCTGCCGGCGGCCCTCTCATCCCAGCCTTCTCCCTACTGGGAGAGGGGTAATGTATCGGCGATTTAGGCGTAGGTGTCGTAAAATCGGTTGTCTGTGGCGCGCTCATTAGTGCATGTACGCGAATCATTCTTCTCCCTGACCCTAGCCCTCTCCCGGTGGGAGAGGGGACTACTAAATCCCTCACGGACTAACTATGAACAGGCGAAACGGGCGCGTTAGCTTTACCTTGCAGCGCGAACTTGGACAGTTGATCGACGAATCGATCTCTGATCCGCGGCTTGCGCCGATGACGTCGGTGACGCGCGTTGAGTGCACTCCGGACTTCGCGACGGCGCACGTGTACATCAGCGCGCTCGGCGACAAAGAGGTTCGAGAGGGCAGTCTGGAGGCTCTTGAGTCGGCCTCGGGCTTCCTGCGTCGTGAGATCAACAAACGGATCCACATCCGGCACGTCCCGCGGCTCGTGTTCCACCTGGACGAGACGCTTGTGGATGGCGCAGAGATGCTGAAGGTGATGGATGAGGTGGCGCAGCAGGACAGGAAACTCCCCGAGAACACATTCGAGGAGCTCGACCCTGGTGGGGCTTGAATTCTGGGAGTTACGGATGCACGGGCCATGACGACGAATAACGATGCCCTGGACGGAGAATGCAACGGGAATCAGGCTCAGACGAGCTCCCCTCGTAAAGGCGCCACACCCCAAAAAGAGCGGTCGCCCCAGGTAAACGGCGGCTTCCTGAACATCCACAAGCCCGCCGGCATGACATCGATGGACGTGATCCGGATCATCCGCCGTCTGACAGGCCAGCGAAAGGTCGGCCACGGCGGCACTCTGGACCCGGACGCAACCGGCGTTCTTCCGATCTGCATCGGCCGCGCCACCCGCTTCATCGACCGATTCGTACAGGGCCGCAAGGTGTACCGGGCGACAGCGGTATTCGGTTCGTCCACGGATACATATGACGCGTCAGGCCGCGTCACCGCCGAATCGGACCCCACCGAAATTACGCGGTCGGCCATCGAGTCGGCCTTGCCCGGATTCATCGGGGAGATCAGCCAGGTTCCTCCCATGTACAGCGCGGTGAAGGTGAAGGGAGTCCGGCTGTATAAGCTGGCGCGGGCCGGCGAAGAGATAGAGCGTGAGCCGCGGGATGTCGTGGTTTACGCTCTGGATATCACGTCCTGGGAGCCGCCGGCGCTCGGGTTGCGGATCGAGTGCGGCAGTGGCTTTTACGCCCGTTCGATCATCCACGACCTCGGGCACGCGCTGGACAACACCGCACATATGACGGCGCTTGTGAGATCACAGGTCGACCGCTTCACCCTGGACGATTCGGTGACGCTAGAAGAGCTGGAACGGGAGACAGAAGACGGCGACTGGGAGAGATTGGTTTACCCGATCGACGCGGCGCTGATGGACCTGCCCGCCGTCGTTCTGGACCCAATTCAGGAAGAGGCGGTGGGATACGGCGAACCGGTGCAACTTGTGGAAGGCGCAATCGAGAGCACCGAGTCAGAAATACGGGCGTACAACCGGGCTGGGGAGCTGATCGCCCTGATGGGCTACCACCCGGCGCTCTGCCGATTAACGCCCATCCGTGTGCTGATAGCGCGCTGATCCAGACCAAAAACGACGTCAAGGCACCTTCCTCCACGCCGCTTATCGCCATAATCCGACATCATTCGTGAGTGACGCTTGCGTTGGGGCATCCTTAACATCACCGATATGGTCTTTCCTTTGCCGCTTCTCAGTGCGGCAGAATCCCCGATCGAGGAAGTAGCGCACCTCGTTCTCCTGCTCGCGGTCATCATCTTCGCTGCCAAACTGGCGGGGGAGTTGGTCGAGCGTTTCGCGTCCTTTCCTTCAGTGCTGGGCGAGCTGGGCGCGGGCATTCTGATCGGTCCGTTTGCACTGGGCGGAGTCGAGATCGGGTCCCTTGGACCGTTCTTTGAGATCCCGACTGCGCTCAACGAGGCCGGCGAAGTTGTGAACTCGATAACGCCGGTCGCGCCCGAGTTGTTCTTCGTCGCCCAGGTCGCGGCGATCATCCTGCTGTTCCAGGCCGGGCTTGAAACGAACCGGTCGCAGTTCTTCCGCTGGGTCAAGCCGGCAACGGCGGTGGCCGCTGGTGGCGTAATCGTGCCGTTCGCGTTTGGCTTCCTGGTGACGATCATCCTGGGGTTCGCCAGTTTCGATAGCACATCGGATATGCTCCCGGCGCTCTTTGTGGGCTCGATCATGACCGCCACATCTGTCGGCATCACGGCCCGGGTGCTGGCGGACATACGGCGACTTGACACACCGGAAGGCACGACAGTGCTGGCCGGGGCCGTCGTGGATGACGTGCTCGGGATACTGATCCTGGCGGTGGTGATAGGTATGGCTGATACCGGCGAGGTATCGGTCGTCGACATCGGCATAATCGCCGCCAAAGCAATCGGGTTCTGGCTTGGTTTGATGATTATCGGCAGCCTGGTCGCGAACCGTATCTCTGACACATTCCTCTGGTTCCGCAGTTCGGGTGTGCTGGTCGGCTTAGCGCTGTTCCTAGCGTTCCTGGCGTCGGCGGTTGCGGAGATTTACTTCGGGCTTGCGATGATCATCGGCGCCTACACGATGGGGCTGGCGCTCTCAGACACCGAACTCAAACACCGGATCGAAGAACCGATGATCCAGATAGGCCACTTCATAGTGCCGGTCTTCTTTGTGGTGATCGGAATGCAGGTGGACCTGGGCGCCATGGGCGGCGCCATCGTTTTCGGGATCGCCCTCAGCATTCTTGGAATATTGAGCAAGGTGATCGGCGCGGGCCTGCCGGCGCTGGCGGTCGGGTTCAACCGTCGCGGCGCATGGCGCGTTGCGATAGGGATGCTTCCCCGCGGCGAGGTGGCATTGATCATCGCCGGCATCGGGCTATCGAGCGAGGTGATTGGCCAGGACGTGTTTGGCGTCGCCATCCTTATGACGATCGTGACGACCCTGATTGCGCCGATCATCCTGGTGCCGGCCTTCACCGCCGGAGGCTCAGGCCTTCGGCGTCCAATGGGGGGAGCGAGGGCGCACCGGGCACGAGGGCGTCCGGAAGAGTAATCACGCGGCTGATCCGGGGGTGGTTGAAACGCCTTTGTAGCTATTGGATCGCTCTTGTCGCATGCTATATTTGAACGTCCGATGAGCCCCCGTAGCTCAGCGGATAGAGTACCGGCCTCCGAAGCCGGGGGCGTGAGTTCGAGTCTCACCGGGGGCACCACCCACCGACCGCCGCAGCCAGCGCGCGTAGTGATAAGGTCGGTGACGTATGACATCACGCGAACCTGGTCAGCGCTGGGTTCCGTCCGGGGAGCGGCTGGTCGAGGCCCTGCGGGTACAGATCGCCGCCGCCCGACGTGACGATCCACTCGGCCCCATCACCGTTGTGGTTCCGTCTTTCTACAGCGCGTTCTTCCTACGGCGTCAACTCGCGGCCGACAGTCCGATTTTCAACGTCCAGTTCCTGCGGCTGGAAGACTTCGCCGAGTCGCTGGCGGGAGTGAAAGATTCCAGGCCGCCGCTGTCCAGGCTACGCGCGTCTGAGATCATCCACGCCATTGCCGCCGACGGTTCGTTCGCCCTTCCCGAAGAGTTTGAACGGATCCGGGAAGCGGCGGGATTCCAGAACGCTCTTCACAGGACGCTCGATGACCTTGATGCCGCGGGCGTGAATCCGGCGCTGCTTGACAGTGGTGGCGGTTGGCGGTTCACCTCGACCATTTTCGGACTGTACGGTCGTTACCTGGAACGTGCGAGCGGTTTCGCCGCCCGCTCGGCCATCGCGAGCCAGGCGGCTCGAGCGATCCGATCAGAGGCGCCTGAACTCGGGCGGTTCGGCACGATCGTGTTCCTCCTGGTTGAAGAACCGGCCGCACAGCATCGTGAGCTGGTCAGCGCCCTGCTCGGCATGCCATGTGCGCCGGTGCTCATCGGCTCGACGGGCGACCCGGATAGCGACACTTTAATTTCAAGCATCCGGGGCGTGGCATCGGCTCCGAATCCCGATTCCGGTTCTGCAACTGAGATAAATCCTGATGGTTTCAGGCTCGTCTCCGCGCCGAATCCTGGCGAGGAGGCCCGCTGGGTTGTTCGCGACGCCCTCGCGGCGGCCCGAGAGGGCACGCGTTTTGCACGAATCGGCGTGTTTTACGAGGACCCTTCCAACGGTCCCCGCCTGACTGAGGCGTTCCAGTTGAGCGGTGTCCCGGTCTCCGGGCCTTCGCCGGTTACGCTAGCCACGACTCCGAACGGGCGCTGGATTCTGGGCCTGCTCGCCGTCCTAGATCGCCGAGATCAAAGGGAACAACAGGTGCCAGTGGGCCAGGGGCGTCTGAACGAACCGGGATTGGCAAGGGACCGACTGGCCGCCTGGGTTACGGGAAGCCATGTGATCGCTGCGGACGGAGCGCCAGCCGCCGGGGCGTCGTGGGATGTGATCTCACGGCGTGCTGGCGTGGTCGCCGGCGCGGGGTCGTGGGAAAGACGGCTGGGCGAACATGCGAGGCGGTTGCGATCGCGCGCGGAGAAAGCGGCGAGGCAGGATGAAGATGACGGTGCGTCCCGGGCCGGCTGGATCGCCGAGGCGAACGAGGCTGAGCGGCTTCGCGAGTTCGTGCGCCAACTGGCCGACGAACCGATGCCATCTGATAACAACGCTTCGTGGAGCGATTTCATCAAGTGGCTTCGTGCGCTTGCTGGAAGGTACGGACGATCCGACGCTCTGAACGATAATGGCGCAGCAGCAGCAGGGGCTGTGAGTTCCGCGCTGGACGCCATCAGCGATCTTGATTCGATCGATCTACCGCCACCGACGTTCGAGAGATTCCGGCGGACGCTCGAAACGGAGCTGGACCGCCCGCTCTCGCGGGTCGGAGAGCTCGGGCGCGGTGTGTTCGTCGCCCCCTTGCGACAGGCGGTAGGTTGCGATTTCGACCGGGTTTATATCGTCGGCATGACGGAAGGCAGCTATCCGTCGATCGGCTCGGAAGACCCACTGTTGCCGGACGTGGTAAGGAGTGGCATCCCAGGGCTGAAGACGCTCGGGGACGAACGGGCGAGCGCCCGAAGACGTTTCTTGACAGCGCTTGGGACGGCGCCGAAACGCGTACTGGTGTGGCCGCGTTCGCAACCCGGAGCCACCCGGCAGGTGTGGCCGTCACGCTGGTTCACCGAGTTCGCCGAGGCGGTCCACGGGAAACCTCTGCCGACAGATCTGCTGGCCAACGATGGGAACCCGGTGGAAGTGGTCGTGGCCCCGGCCCGGCGGCCGCTCGATGCCTCGCCGTCAGATCGCCACGAGTACGAGGTGAAAAGCCTCGCCGCATGGCAGAGCGCGGGACGCAGGTCGGAAGACCACTTCCTCTTCAACGCCCCCGGCGAAACCCTCTCGGCGGGACGAGAACTGGAGTGGAGCCGCTTCCGGGCGAACCGGCTGACCCGGTGGGACGGGGCAGTCGGCCCGAATCTGGGCTTAGACGCAGGTGGGGATGTGGTCTGGTCGCCGGTGTCGTTATCGGGGATAGCGTCCTCGACCCGGCTTGAGGCGTGGGCCAACTGTCCGTTCAGGTACTTCCTGACGTATGAGATAGGCGTCGAGCCGACTGAGGCTCCGGAAGCTGCCGAGACGCTCAGCGCCCTGGACCGCGGCATCATCATCCACGACGTCCTCGACAGGTTCGTGAAAGAAACTTTGTGTCAACCGGCGGCCGGCGCGGAAGGCGACGCCGAGCGTCTGCAGGAAATCGCCAATCAACAGATGGACGCGTTTGAGCGCAACGGCCTAATCGGCAGGCCGGTCCTGTGGCGATTGGAGCGGGAACGGATCAAGCGCGGCCTCCTCGATTTCCTGGACGTGCATCGATCAAGGGTCACGGAACGTGGGCAGCGGCCGGTGGCGACCGAGCTCGGATTTGGAGACGGGACGGATGTTCCGGCGGTGGTCGTTCAGCTTTCGGGCGGCCGATCCATCAGGTTCAGGGGATGGATCGACCGTGTTGACGCCAGCGAGGACGGCGCACGCGCCACGGTTATCGACTACAAGAGCGGACGGGGATCGCGCTTCTCCCGGCTCGCCACCGATCCGGTGGACGGCGGCAAGCATCTGCAGCTTCCCATCTACGCCCTCGCCGTGAAGGGGTGGCGTCCGGAGACCGAATCTATCGACGCCGAGTTCTGGTTCGTGATGGACGACGCCGGCTCGAAGACGGTCGGCGCTTCGCTGGAGATCGCCGGTCCACGATTTGAAGACGTTGTGGATCAGATCGTCGTCGGGATCGAGAAAGGCGTGTTCCCGGCCTACCCGGGGGAGAGATCGATCCCTGGCCGGTCCGGCGGCTCCACCCCGGAGAACTGCGCCTACTGCCCCTACGACCGCATCTGCTCCGGCGGCCGGGTCTGGGCCTGGGAACGCAAGTCAGGCGACCCGGCGGCACGTCACTTCATCGGATTATCCGATACCGGCGCGAGGACAACGTCTTGACGACGCTCGATAACGCAGAACGCAAGCGCATCATCGAGGAGCTCGACTCCACGTTGTTTGTTGAGGCCGGCGCCGGCACGGGGAAGACCACAGCCCTTGTCGACCGGGTAACGGCGCTTCTCAAACGAGGCGACCCCGTCACAAAGATGGTCGTGATCACCTTCACCAGAAGCGCGGCTGCAGAACTGCGAGAGCGCGTGCGGCGCAAGGTCACGGAGGCGCGTGAAGAGGCGGCGGAGGGCAGCCTTGAGCGTGAAAAACTAGACGCGGCGGTCCGCGAGATAGATTTCGCCGTCATCCAGACCATCGACTCTTTCGCCCTGTCCATGTTGAGGGAGAGACCGTTGGAGGCGGGGTTGCCGCCGGTGATTGAGCCCGTGGATGAGGTGCAGGCGGAGCTCAATTTCGACCAAGCGTGGTCGCGCTGGCTGGATGACCAACCTGACGACGGTGAGTTTGCGACCGCCATTGCAACGGCGTTCCGTCTCGGAATGGTGTCACCGCTCTCCGGGCTGTACGACACCGCCCGGCAACTGCACGCCAACTATCACCTCGTTGGCAGACACGATTTCAAGGAACCCGGGCGGGTCACGCGGGTCACTGCTCGGAGCATCGTCGATGCGGGCAAGTGGCTCCCCGCTATGGCGCGTTTTTGCCGTCTTCCGGAGGGCGACAAATTGACCGCGGCACTGGAGGGCTTCGAGGCTATCGCGACGCGACTGGAACGTATCAACCCCGATAGCGAAGACGCCGATTGGCTCCTGGCGAACCCCAACATCAAAATTTCGCAGACCGGCGGTAGGCAGGCAGACTGGGACGAAGATGAGTCCGGCGTCAACGCATGTAAATCGATCAAAGCGCACTTGAAGGACCTCCAGGATGAGCTGAACAATGAGCTGTCCGACCTGCGGCGGCACGCCCTCGGAGCGCTGCTGGAGCCGCTGAAGGGGTTTGTCACCGGGTACGCGGCGGAACGGCGCAACGCCGGGAGGGCAGAGTTCCACGACATGCTGGTCTGGGCGGTGGAACTGCTCCGGAACGACGACGCACGTTTGCATTTCCAGGAACGGTACGAGTACGTGCTCGTCGACGAGTTCCAGGACACCGATCCGCTTCAGGTGGAACTGGTCAGGGGCCTTACCGATCGCGCCGGCGTCGGACATCCGACGCCGGGCGCGCTGTTCGTCGTCGGCGACCCCAAACAGTCGATCTACCGCTTCCGCCACGCCGATCTGCCGACGCTGAACAGGCTGCGCTCAGAACCGCATGTTGGCCTCACGCGCATCACCCAGAACTTCCGCTCGAACACGTCGCTGGTCGGGTGGGTCAATCACGTGTTCGCCAGATGGATGGACGGCGCTGGAAGCCGGTATCAGGCCGACTATGTGGCGCTGGAAAGTGACGATACACCGCCGGAGATAGTACCCCCGTTTGGGGTACACCTGGCCGGTGAAGCGTTTCCGGAACCACGTATCGAGACCGTGCGCCGGACGGAGATGGACGACCTCGCACGCACCGCCCGGGAGATCGGCGAAGGGGCGTGGATGGTGCGTGGTGGGGACGGTCTGAGGCGATCCGGGTATGGCGACCTGTGCGTCCTGATCCCCAGACGAACGGCACTGCCGTTGCTTGAGAGGGCGCTGGATGAGCACAAGGTTCCGTACACAACCGACGGGAATTCGCTCATCTTCGTGACCGAGGATGTCCGAGACCTTCTCAGCGCGCTGACGGCGATCGACGATCCGACCGACCAGGTGGCCGTTGTGTCGGCGTTGCGATCACCGGCGTACGCATGTTCCGATGTGGATCTGTGGCTCTGGGCCCGATCGGGACGGGGCTTCAATTATCTTGATGCGGCCCCCGATGCCTTGGCCGAGCCCGGTTCGGTGGCGAACGCGTTCAGGTCCTTGAAGACGTTGCACAACGAGCGGCTCGTCACAGGGCCCGGGGCGTTGATCGAACGGTTCGTCCGGGAGCGCAGGCTTCGTGAGATAGCGCTCGTCGGAGGGCGTGCCGAGGAGCGATGGTCACGCATCCAGTTCCTCGCCGAGATGGCCCGACGGTTGACGGACGCCGGACGCCCCTCGCTGCGTGACTTCGTGCTCTGGGCGCACCAGCAGGCCGAGCGAGACGTGCGTGCGCCGGACGCCGGCGCGGGCGAAGAGACCGATGCCGTGCGGGTCATGACGGTCCACGCCGCCAAGGGACTCGAATTTCCTATCGTGATGTTGACCGGCCTGAACTCAGGCCTAAACACCCGCACAGAAAACGCCCTGTTCGACCACAGCGACGCCGCCACGACGCAGATCGGCGTGCGCATGGGATCACGTCCGGCTTTTTTCGAGACCGGCGGTTTTGATGCGTTGCGGGAACAAGAGAAAGACGCCGGGAGGATGGAGGGCGTGCGTCTCATGTACGTGGCGGCGACGCGGGCCAAGGACCACCTGATCGTCAGCACCTACAGGAAAGACAACGACAGGTCGTCCCCGGCGGCCCTCGTCGCCGAATTTTCGGACGATGCCCGGAGGCTGTGGGCCGCGGTTACGCCGGCTCCCGATCCACCGGGCGCACGAACCCCGGCTCAGAGGCGCCGCGTTGCTACAGATAACCAGGCAGACACGCAGGACGACCCGGACGGGTGGGAGCGTCGGCAACGAGTCCTAATCGCTCTGATGTCCACGCCGACGATGATCTCGGCATCGACACTTCATGATTCAGAAGCAGTCCCCCGTGAACAGAAGACCGGGGATGAGCAGATGGAACTTGATCCGTGGAGACGCGGGCGGGCGGCCAGCTCGATAGGACGCGCCGTTCACGCCGTATTGCAGGACGTTGATCTGGGCGCGCCGACACGTGCAGAGATCAATAGTCTCGCGGCTAAACACGCACGCGCCCACAATGTCGCCAGTTACGAAATGGAGATAATTGATCTGGCGAATGCGACGCTGCAGGCGCCCGTGATGCGCCGCGCCGCCGAGGCTCACACGAACGGCCGGGCGTGGCGTGAGTCGTACGTCAGCGCACGCGTTGGCGTGACCGGGGTGGTTCTGGAGGGCTATATCGACTTGCTGTTCGAGGACGAGGACGGATCGCTAGTGATAATCGATTACAAGACCGACCGGAGCGACGACGCCGTGGAGGCGTACGAAATGCAACTCGGGGCCTACATCGCCGCCGTACGTGAAGCCACCGGCGTTGAGGTCGGCGAGGCGGTGCTCGTGTTCTCGCGTCGGGCGTCCGAAGCCATTGCCGCTGGCGCCGACCTCGAGGCCGCACAACATCCGGTTTCTGACCTGGGTCACGCGGCGGAACGCGCCATCAGGCTCGCAGAAGAACGGTCGTCCGCCCGGCTCGGACGGACACCCACACCCATTTGATCTCGTCTTCTTCGCTCCTTAAGAAATCCCGGTTTGTGCTGCTCGCGCCGGTCGTTGTGCTGCTTGCTGCGGCGTGTGGAGGCGGCTTGAGCGATGAGGATCTGAGCACGGCCATCGCAGCCGCACAACAGACGGCGATGGACGACGCGGTCGCCACCGCGATTTCGGAGATACCGCCGATCCCGACACCGGCGCCAACCGCTACGCCACAACCTGCGCCCACGCCGCAGCCCACGGCAACGCCGCCACCTCCCACGCCCATCGCGCTACCGACGGCGACTGCCAGTCCGCCCCCCACGCCTGTCGCAACATCAACACCAACCCAGACGCCCACGCCTACGCCCACTCCCACCCCGACGCCGACATCAACACCAACCCAGACACCCACGCCCACCGCGCTACCGACGGCGACTGCCAGTCCGCCCCCGACGCCTGTCGCAACATCAACACCAACCCAGACGCCCACGCCCACGTCAACGCCCGAACCGGCCATGCCAACGCCCCCCCCTCCGCCGACATCAACACCGACCCAGACGCCCACTCCCACATCAACGCCCCCCCCGACGCCGAAGATCAACCTGCGGCCGATAAGCCCGGGCGCCGGTGAGTTGCCGCTATCCGTCCATGCCGAACTCGGAACAAGCGAACCGGGCGATCTGCGGACCGGCGCCACGGTCTATATCGATTGGTTCTTCGAGAACAATTCGCCCTTCCCGACCGAGAACGAATTTGTGTCACATGTCTATGTCGACAACGTATTCGTCAACAACTGGGTCAGTTCGCAAGCGCCGCCCTTCCAGACCTTTGGCGTTCGGGACTGGAGCGAACTAAACGATCGGGTTCGGCTCGACCGGGGGGACCACGTCTTCAAGCTGATCATCGACGCGCTCGATCAGATTCCAGAGTCGGACGAGACCGATAACGTCTTCGAACGTACGTTTACATGGGGCGGTGAGTCGCTGTCTTCGCAAGCCCTGCTCTCCAGAAACGTAAATCTCGTAATCGAACCGGTGCCCGAGAGAAGTGAATCCGTGGTGACGGCGGCGGTGGCGGGGGCGGGTGTTTCCGGGCCGCTCACGGTGGATTCCACGACCTTTGTCTCGTTCGGTGTGGGGAACACAGGACTCGCCTCGACAGATGCCACGATTGGGATCCACATCTACTTTGACGGTCTTCTTGTGGAAAACCGGATAATCGATGGCCTGGCTGCGTTATCAAAAGCGACGTTGACCGACTGGGATGAGCTGGCGGACAAGATAGAGATCACGCCCGGGCAGCACTCACTGGAAGTCATCGTTGACCCCGGAGGTCTGATCCAGGAATCGGATGAGACCGACAACACGGCGACCGTCCTGCTCACGTGGGGCAGCGGGCCTGCCGTGCCGCCGGATCCGTTGCCCGAAATCACGCCGGTCCCGGCCCCGCCGTACGAGGAACTCACACTGCCGAATCTGGCGACCTACCTGCCATCTGACTGGGACACGCCGCTCGTGATCAGGGGGGCAACGTCTGGAGGATCCGTGAGCGGGCGAAACGGTCACGTGGGGGCTTTCACGGCCGGGGTCGTGGACTACGCGATCACGAACAACAGCGGTATCGCAAATCTTAACCCGTTCAGTTCGAGGCTACTTTTGGACGGCGTCGTGATCGACGATTCCGGATTCGCAAGGGGCGGCCCGGGCGGCGTTTGGATGGTGGATGTAACCATTCCGGCGGATCGGCTCACGGCAGGGACGCACACCCTGAAACTGGAGATCGACTCCGCCGGTGAGGTGACCGAGTCGGACGAGACCGACAATTCGATCACGACCATTTTTGATGTGGTGGCGGGACCGGCACCGGACCTCGCTGCACCCCTGGTCTACAGCGACGCCGAGCTCACGGCGATGTTAGACATCGTCCCGGAGCTGTTCCTTGAGACGGCAAATGCCGACGCCTCGGACGGTTCTGGGATCGACTGGCTGGCCGCCGTCAACACGGTGGCGGATGCGGCCTACTACCTCGCCACGGGAACGGCTCTGTCCGACGAACGCATCGCAATCTCGCTGTTGTCGCGTGCCGAATACGACGCCCGAAGCCTGGCGATCTGCCTGGAAGACCAGGACACCCTCACGACGGCTGAATACGATTCCACGCTCTCGGAATGTCGCACAACGATAGAAGGATCCGCCGGATTGACGTGGTCCGGCAGCGGTATTGCAAGGGTCGAGATCGATGCCTCAACAACACCGGCCAGGGTGCTGGCCACGCTTTTACACGAGTTGGGACATGCACGACAGGGAATCCTGGTACCGGCGACCTCATCGACCGTGTTAAGCGATGCCAGTTCCGCCATAGGTGAGGCGCAAGCGCAGGTGTTTGAGGCGGTCGGGATTCGGCACATTGAGGAATTTCTTGGCGTCAAGTTCACGCAGTATCCAGACCTCGTGGTAATTCAAGATGATGTGAACGACCTCATAGACTTCCATGTGAAGAGGGCGGTGGAGCTGGAGGAGCACAGCCTTGGATATCAGGTGATGTGGCTGGCCGCGTTGCAAGATGTGGGTGGGCTGGGATTGGCGGACGAACTTCGGACCACGGGCGCGTTGAGCGCGGGTTCGGCGCTATCGTTCTACAACTACTTGTTGACGATCGACGGCCAGGACCCTGTCACCTGGGTAAATGCGAGACTTGCGGGTGGCGCCAGCTTGATCGAGGAGTTCCGTGCGATCGCACTTTCGCGGCTTGCGGTCGATCTTCCGCCCGGTTCGGAAGGGCACCCACACCTGATCGATCTCGCCTTCTTCGCTCCTTAAGAAATCCCGAATATTGTTGTATTTCGGCGCATAATTCGGTTCGACGTAACGACTCTCCGGGCTTTGGGCGCTCCGAATCGGCTCGGCGTTCGTATCAAGTCATTGGCCTTTTTACGGTCATTTCAATCATTCCAGACAGGCAAAAGTCAGGGCCACCCGGCATATGTCCGTATTCGTAATCGATTCCAGACCGGACTATCGCTCTTCCATACGTGGCACACGATCCCTCTTTGTGCTGCTCACGCCGGTCGTTGTGCTGCTCGCTGCGGCGTGTGGAGGTGGCTTGAGCGATGAGGACCTGATCACGGCCATCGCAGCCGCACAACAGACGGCGATAAACGACGCGGTCGCCACCGCGATTTCGGAGATACCGCCGATCCCGACACCGGCGCCAACCGTTACGCCACAACCTGCGCCCACGCCGCAGCCCAGAGTCACGCCCGGTCCGAACTTCGCGAGGATCTATCAGGACAAGGTATTCGGCGTGTTTCAGGTGGACCTCGGTGATACCAAAGGCTCCGCCTGGTTGATCGATGAAGGCGTTCTGGTCACAAATCAGCACGTCGTGGGCGACAACGAGATCGTCCTCGTCAGGCAAGCCATCGACCTGCCGTTCCAGGCCGTGGTGGCGATGACCGACCCCGAAAGGGACCTTGCCCTGCTGTTCTTCGACCCTGCGGCGACCCTGTCCATCCCACTTTTGACAGGCTCTCTCACGGCCGACGATATCGCGGAACCACTTATGGCGCTTGGATACTCAGAAGGGTCCCCGAAACCTGATGGCTCGGTGGGGTCGGCCCGGGTGAAGGTCGGTGTTCTGTCCCAGCTCATAGACCTGGGCCCAGCGGGCATCAACCTCACCATGGACGCCGCCATCGATCCAGGTGAAAGCGGTGGCCCGGTACTGAACAAGTACGGCGAGGTGATCGGCATGAACCGCGGCATCCGGGCGACCACTCCGGACGGCAACAGCCAGGTGTTCGGCACCTTCTTCGCCCTGCACGTGGACGACATCAAGTTCTGGTACGAGACGATCAGGACAATCCTGTCCCAGGCCCCCACGCCCGGCCCGAACTAGGGTCTAAACCTTTCGGATCCTCGGGTAAGCCAGCAAGGCCAGAACCACGATGCCCAGGCACATCCCGCCGAGCACCAGGTATCCGGCGGGCACGCCCGCCCTGTCCGCCGCCGCCCCGGCGATGATGCCGGCGACCGGCGCCAGGGCCGTGTCGAGGAGGGTGGCCGACACGATCCGCCCGCGTAGGTGTTCCGGAGTGTTTTCCAGGAGTGTGGTGGTGTTGGTGGACCGGAAAACGGTCTGTGAGATGCCGATGGCGATGATCAGCGGGAACACCATCACAAGCATGCTCACCCCGGCAAACAGGAGCAACGCCACGCCATAAATGGTCGCCGAAATCAGCATGATCAGACCTTTCCGACGCAGGTCGATACGGGACGCCATGAAGAACCCGCCGATGATCCCGCCCACACCACCGACCGCCATGATGAAGCCCATGATCGCGGCGTCACTCTTGAGCTCGTCGACGACCAGCGCCGGGAGAAGTGTCTGGTGCGAGAAGCCGAACGCCAACGGCCCCAGTCCGAGCAATACAAGTGCCAGGACAAGACGGTTGGTGGCTATGTACCGGAAGCCTTCGATCATCTGCCCGACCAGTGATCCGCGTCTGGCCAGAGCGTTGATCGGGGGCATTGCGACACGTGTTGTGGTCCAGATCACGATGCCGTAAGCGACCGTAGACCAGATGTACGCCGGGCCGACACCCCAGGCGGCGATGACCAGGCCGATGAGCGCCGGGCCGATCAACCTTGTCGCGTTGATCGCTATCGAGTTCAAGGCCACGGCGTTAAGCAGTTGTTCTTTCGGAATCAGCTGCGGGATTATCGCTGTTCGCACCGGCTGGTTCATCGCCATCCCGGAGCCGAGCAAGAACGCCAGAACGTATATGTGCCACATCTCGACCCAGCCGCCGATCACGATGATCGCCATGGAGGCGTTCAGCAGCAGGCTCCAGGTCTGGATGATCAACAGGAGTCGCTTCCGGTCCCAGCGATCAGCCGCGACGCCGCCAAAGAGGCCGATCAACAGCATCGGAATGGCGCGTGCCATATTTACGCCGGCGACGGCAAGTGACGATCCGGTGAGTTCAAATACGAGCCAGCTGCGCGCGATGAGGTCTGCGTGCATGGCCGTGGCTGCGCCGACCTGGCCGAACCAGAGGTAACGAAAGTTGCGGTTGGTGAGCGAAGAGAACGAGTTCGCCAGTCGGGTCGGGACGAACCGCGAGGCGCCCGTCCGGGGCGAGGATTCGTCTCCTGTGAGGCCGCGTCTGTCCAATTCATCTCCGAAAAACCGCGCGCGAACCAGAGTTCAGGAGAATTCTGGCGGGCTGCCGCATAGTACACCCGCGATGTGATGAAACTCCGTAGCGGCTTTCGGATCATCGAACCTGGTGCCGCCGAGACGCCGGAGCCCGATAAACTGTCGAACGTTCCGCTCCCATCTGCCAGGAGCAGGTATCGATACCCGGGCGCAACAAACCCTCGTAACAAGACAGATTCAGACCCAGATACACGAACGGAGTTCATCCATATGGGATCTCGCGGCGGACTGCTGAAGGAAAAACTTCAAGCCGGCGAAACGGTCATCGGTCCTTTCGTCATTGTGCCGTCGATGACCATGATCGACACGCTCGGATATTCCGGGATGGACTTCTGCATCATCGACTCCGAGCACGGGCCGATCAGCATGGAGACGGCGACGGACATGGTGATCGCGGCGGACGGCACGGGAGTGGCGCCGATCATCCGGGTGGGCGATAACGACGAGCGGCTTATCCTCCGCGCACTGGACATCGGATCCGGCGGGGTGCAGGTGCCGCAGATCAACGACCCTGACGACGCCCGGAAGCTGGTGAATTCCGCCAAATACTCGCCGATAGGTGAGCGCGGGCTTTCGATCTTCACCCGGGCCGGTGACTACTTCAAGGACGGCGCTCCTGGCCACACCGATCGCCAGAACGACGAGACGGTGGTGATCGGTCACATCGAGGGCAAGCGCGGGCTGGACAACCTGGACGACATCATGGAAGTAGACGGAATTGACGTTTATTTCCTTGGGCCTTACGACATTTCACAGTCGCTCGGCATCCCGGGCGATGTCAGAAACCCGATCGTGGAAGAGGCGCTGGTCGAGGCATGCGGCAAGGCCAAAGAGGCTGGCAAGTCGGTCGGTTCTTACGCCCGTGACATCGACATGGGTCGCTGGCTCCTCAGCAACGGCGTGCAATACCTGGCCTACAACGTGGACGCTACGGTCTATATGGAGGCCTGTGAACGCATCATGGGCGAGCTGAGGGCCTGATCCTGAGTGTACGGGCGTGGCGCGGTGGTGCATCGCTCGTTTGTTACAGCAGGTCTTCATTTAGCGACACGCCGAAACCGGGCGCGTCCGTTGCCGCGATGTAGCCGTTTTCCGCGGCCGGTTCGCCGATCCACAGGTCGTCTCGGTCAGCCCCACGCATTCCCGGAAGAACCTCCGCCAGATCCATGCAGTCTGAGGCAGCTATCAGATGGAGTCCCCAGACCTCGCCACCTCTGTGTGGTGCGACCGGGATGCCCGTTTCACGTGCCATGTCCAGTATTCGCAAGCCTGCCGTGATTCCGCCGCACCAGGTGATGTCCGGCTGCCATAGGTCCAGTGCGCCGGCTCTGGCTATCTCGCCGAACCCGTGATGCGTGAATTCGTGCTCACCGCCCGCTATCAGGACGGGCGCGGCGATCGGCCGTAGCCGCGCCTGCGCGTCAAGTTCATCGGGCGTGCACACGTCTTCAAACCAGTAGATGTTGAACGGCTTCAGCAGCTCGGTCATATGGGTAGTGACGTCCGTATCCCACGACATGTAGGTGTCGATCATCACTAGTCCGTCGTCGCCCATCGCCTGACGGGCGACCCTCGCACTCTCCACCGCCGAGTCGTAGTCGGAATCCCCGGTCCACCTGTGCGGGAACTTGGTGGCGGTGAAGCCGAGTTTGCCGTACCAGAGCTGATCGACCCCGGTGGCGTACGAGCGGATCGGACCTTTTTGTGCGCCTCCCAGCAGTTCGTAAACCGGCTTGTTCTCAGTCTTCCCAAGCGCGTCAAACAACGCCAGGTCGAGCCCGGACAGCGCCATCACAGCGACGCCCTTGCGGCCATACGGGAGTGATTCCAAGTAAACGTGGTCCCAGGTGGCAGCGATGTCATCGACCGAATCAAGATCACGCCCCACAACCAGCTCTGCAAAGTGACGGTTGACCACCTCCACCGCAGCCCTGCCGCCGCCGCCGTACCCGTAACCGGTCACGCCGGCATCGGTATCGACCCTGACGACGATCTGCCAGAAATGCGTCCGCCATGAGGCGGGAACGTTGCGGTAGTTCGGGTAGACCGCAGATACGGCGGTGATCTTCAAGTGGTGTACCTCTCCTGTGTTGACGTGCATTCGCACCGATTATTGCGCCGGGCCAGCCTCGAAGATTCTGTACCAGTCTTATCCGGCGTGCCGCTCATTTACAGGCCTCGCGCCGAACGCGACAGCCCGATCGCCAGCGCCACCGCGCCAAATGCCATCCCTGCGCCAAGAATGAGTGCAATCTCGTTCGTGAAGGCCGCGGTGAGCAACCCGCCAAGGATCATACCGACAGGATTGAGCGAGTCAGCCATCCGCAGGACGCTCATCACCCGGCCACGTGTCTCGTCGGACGCCATCGTCTGTACCAGGGTCGTCACAAGATTCTCCGACAAAGCGGCGGCCTTTCCCATGAAGAACAGAATCCCGATAGAGAGCGGGTAGCTCCGGGAGAAGGCGAATCCAACCATACCGAGATCCCCCCTATCGCCAGGGCAACGGGGGCGGGACGACGTAACCGGTGAGCTCCACGAAACCATTACCCGTTACCGGTATTGCAGCTCGCGTTCCACGGACGGCCACTTTCCCCTCCCAGTAGATCGCCGATTCCGGCCTTGTCGAAATGATCTCCTGGTCGGCGACCACCGGATTTATCTCGATTTTCAGGTCTTCACCTGGCAAATCGATTACCCACCCGTTCGGGTACTCGGCGCCGGTGTGGGGGCTCGTCCAGAATCCCGTGGTTGCGAGTGCTATTTCACCTGTTCCGGGGCGGATCGAGGTCAGGTCTCCGTCCGAATCGATGACGGAGCCATAGAGGGAGTCGATCTCACCATCGACGTTTCTGGTCTGGGTGACCATCAAATCGGTTCCGTCGTCAAGCCCTATCGCAAACCACTGCCAGCCCGCCGGGTTGCCGAGCACGAAGAACTCGCCCCACTGGTGGTCCATCCACACATCGCCGCTGACCGTGAAACTACGGTCACCCAGCTTTAACGACCCCTCTGCGGACATGCGAGGGCGAGAGTAGTAGTAGGTCCACCCTGTCGCAGGACCAGCGAGCCACCCGATGCCGTTGTGCAGAGCGGGCGGTTTGGTGGGTGTCATTGACAACACCAGGGACGCGCCATTGCTCTCGGCATTCAGGGCGTGCCGTTCCGGGTTCGCGCTCAGGCTCCAGTCGGCGATCTGCAGTCTGAGGTCTTCTGGGCCCTGGCCGGAACCGTCTTGCGGCTGTTCGCCTCTGGAAAACCGGGCATCTTGCGTGTGCGCGTTCGCGCCGACATCCGTCAGGCCGAACTGGGCGGAGTAACCGGGGTCTCCTCCGTCGTCGGGATCAGATGAATCGCGCGACTGGAAGACGACGAAGTGGAAGCCGTACTCGCCGCCATCTTCGCCCTGCAGGTGGCCGCTGTAGTACCACCACTCCAACCGGTTGTCGTGCGGCTCTCTGTCCTTGGGAAAAACTATAGTCCCCGGCGTGGGCGTTGGCGCGAGGGGCGGTGGATCCGGCACCGGCGCCGTGCGGTCCGTATCGGCGCACCCAGGTGCCAGAAGTGCGATAGCCATCAACGCGATCAACCATGTACGTCGTGTCATGGCGCTATGTCGATACGCGGCAACAACCGATCAAGCCAGCGCGGAATCCACCAGTTGAGCGGCCCCAGCAGCCGCATGATCGATGGCGCCAGGAGGGCGCGTACGATCGTGACATCGACAAATATGGCGATCGCTAACCCCAGCCCGACCGCCTTCACCAGCACCACGTCCGCCACCAGGAAACTGAGCGCCACCACGATCAATATCGACGCCGCGCCGGTGATGATCCGACCGCTTCGCCTGAGCCCCTCGGCTACCGCAGCCGTGTTGTCCCCGGTGCGCTTGTACGCCTCCGAAACGCGGGCGAGCAGGAATATCTCGTAGTCCATGGACAGCCCGAAGATGATGCTGAAAAGCAGTATGGGCGTCGTAGCCTCGATCACGCCTATCGGCTCGAAGCCCAGCAAGCCGCTGAAATGTCCCTGCTGGAACACGAACACGAGCGCCCCGTAGCTGGCCAGGATGCTCATGACGTTCAGCAGGATGGCTTTGATGGGCAGCACGACGGATCGGAACAGGATGAGGAGCGAGATGTAAGTGGCGAGGACCACAACACCGGCGACGATCGGGAATCGACTGTAGAGGCGGTCCACTACGTCCTTTATCTCCGCCGATCCTCCGTCCACGAACAGCGCGGCGTCCGGCCCGGGGTCGAAAGCGCGGATGTCCGACACAAGGCTCGACGCTTCGGGCCCGAACGGTTCTACGTCCGACTCAACGAGGAAGAGCACGGCCCCGTCCCTGACGCTGTCTTGAAGCAGGGTTTGGACGCCCACATCGGTCACGGCTTCCGGAACCCGGTAAAGGGTTGTGTACATTGCGGCGTCCAGGTCCGGAGAGACGTTGACGATGCTGCGCACGCGTGTCACACCGTCTAGGCCTTCCAGGGCGCGGCCAAAGGCGTACAACCGATCCAGGTTGCCCGGCGACAGCGGATCGGTGTCTTCGGCATCGCTGAATACGTACGCGACCGGGACTTGCGTCTGGGTTAGGAGCCCGAACTCGTCACGAAGGATGTCGAAGCCCCGCCGCGACTCAAGCTCCGGCGGAAGGATCGTGGCGTCGACCGTGCCCAGCCGGATATCCCGGACGGGTGTGGCAAGCAGTAAAAGAAACAGGACGGTTGGCACGGCGACCTGCAAGGGACGCTTCATCACCCAGTACGAAAGCCGTCCCCACATGTCGCCACCTTTGCGCCCCAGAAACGCTGGCATCACGCGGAATGAGTTGACACGCGGTCCCAGGATCCCGAGCACGGCGGGCATGAGCGTCAGGGCCGCCAATATGGCCGCAGTAATCACGATCACCGCCCCGATACCCACGGAGCGCAGCATCATGAACTCGAACGCCATAAGGCTGGCGAGGCCGATGAGGCTGGTCACCCCGGAAAAGAGGATCGCCGCCCCGGCCGTGGCCTGGGCCCTCGCGACGGCCTGTTCCACCGTGTCCCCGGCCGCCAGTTGCTCCCTGAATCGGCTCGTGAAGAACAGGGAGTAGTCGATCCCAAGGCCGATGCCGAGCAAGGTGACGATATTGAGAACGAAAACAGACATGTCCACGCCGCGCGAGATGAGCGCTACGACCGCAAGGGCCAGCATGACGCCGACTCCGCCGACGGTGGCCGGCAGGAGGGCGGTGACGAGAGTTCCGAACACCAGTAACAGGGCGATGGTGGATAGCGGGAAGGCGAACATTTCCGCACGGCGGACGTCGCGCTCGCTGCTGAGACTGATGTCTGCGTAGAGCGGCGGACCGCCGGTGAAGGTCAGCTCCAGATCCCCGGACTCGATTAGGGGCCGGGCCACCTCCAGAAAATCCCGGGCGTCCTCAAGATCCAGGTTCAACCCGACAGTCACATGGACCGACATGCCGTCGGGAGAGACGCGTGTGGGGTCGTCCAGATGGGTTACGACCCTCGCTACTTCCGGGCGCGCGCCGATATGGGCTAGGGCGTTCTGGAGGTTCCCCGTGAACCCGACTTCGTACGCGCTGTGGCTCTCACTCCGGAAGATCAGCTCGAACGAGATCGGAGTGAGGTCCAGCTTGTCCCGGAAGACGGCGCGCGCCTGCGCCGACGGGAGATTTTCGTTGGAAAATCCGCCCGGCTTCAGCGCGTCTGTGGCCCGCGGAGCAAGGGGGAGCGCGATGAGCAGCAACACCGCCCAGAGGGCAACGACCGCCCGGCGTCTCCGATAGATGTTGAGTCCGAGTGAGTACATGAATGTCCCGTACTAATGTACGAGACGGTGGTCGTTCCTGACTTAACTGACGGGAGTGTTCTGGCTGGTCGGCGTCATTTCTGACTCTGCTCGAGTGATTGCGTCGGTCAACGTACGAGTGGCTGGATAACACGGAGTACAAACATTGTGCTGCACGTTCGAATGTACAGGTTTTCCGTACGCGTCCCAAAGGGTCTCCGGTACACGTTACATTGCTCCCGACGAGGGCTTACGCCGCCGGGCGGAGAGTCAACGCTATAATTTGCGGCCTTAACGTGGAATATTCGGCCCGACCGGAGATTCCGACATTCAACTCCGATCCATTTGAGGCTCAACGTGGCACTTCTGCTTTCGCGCTCCGATGTCCAACAACTGCTCCCGATGTCGAAAGCGATCGACGTCGTTGAAGGCGCGTTCTCGGAACTGGCGAACGGCACCGCAGAGATGCCGGACCGTACGGTGATCACCGACGACGAGGTCGGCGGGTGGATCGCCTACATGCCGGCGTACCTCGGTTCTTCCGGCGCGCTTGGCGTTAAGGCGGTCACGGTCTACAAGGGCAATCCCGAGAAGTACGATCTGCCGACAACGCTTGCGACGATCATCGTCCAGGACAACCAGACCGGTAAGACACTGGCGGTCATGGATGGCGGCTTCCTGACGGCAGTGCGCACGGGAGCGGTATCCGGCGTGGCCACAAAACACCTGGCGCGAGCGAACGCCGGCGTGGCGGGTATCCTTGGCACCGGCGTCCAAGCGTACACGCAGGTCACCGGTATGGCGGCAGCGCGAAACCTTGAGACGATCCTGGCGTTCTCGTTGGACCCGGACGACAAGCGGCGTGCGTTTGCGGACTCGCTCACGGAGGAGACCGGGGTCGAGGTCCGGCTTGCTGGCAGCACGCAGGAGTTGCTTGGCGATTCCGATATCGTTGCGCTGGCGACCACCGCGCCGAACCCGATCGTGCAAGCGAGCTGGTGGAAGTCCGGCGCACACATCAACTCGGTCGGCTCGCACGCGCCTGCCCTGCGGGAGCTGGACACGGCGTCCATCCAACGGGCCAAGGTGATCTGCGACCAGACCCAGGCCTGCCTGCTGGAAGCCGGGGACATCATGATCCCGATCTCGGAAGGCGACTATTCCGCCGACCAGATCCACGGCGAGCTCGGGGCCGTGGTTAACGGCACGACGGTCGGGCGGGAGAACGATGAAGAGGTGACGCTGTTCAAGAGCGTAGGACTCGCCATCCAGGACCTGTCCTGCGCACGGCTGGTGTACGACCTTGCGGTAGAGGGTGGTGTCGGCACGGAGTTTAATTTTTAGGGGCGTCGTCATCCTGAACTCGATTCAGGATCCGCCTCTTCTGCAAGTACGAGCGTAGTCGCCAATCCCGATCCTTCGAGAGCCTCAGGACACGGTGGGACGCCTCAGGGGCCATGGTTCGCTGTAGGGCGTTGTTTTGGCGTAAGGTTGTCACCCCGATGTAGGGGCGTATGGCAACACGCCCGCATCGTACTTCCCACACGATCTGTAAGATGCAATCAACGCCAATCCAGAAGACCGTGGGCGTATTGCCATACGCCTCTACGACCGGGATCGCGCCCACGGGCGGTGCACGCCCCTACAGATCGATCGGGATGCGTTGTCCGTCGTAGGCGAGTTGTACGTCTAGGCCTTCTGATTCTTTGAGCTTTGCCAGTTCGACGTTTGTCGGCTCGTGGTCGAAGTTGTGCGTCATGTCCACCAGGAGGGCGCGCTTCGGCTTGAAACGGCGCAATTGCTCCAACGCTTCCTCAAGGACGAAGTGGGAGCCGTGCGAGTGTTCAGGGCGCAGGGCGTCCATCACCATGACTTCCGCGCCGTGCATCAGCTGTGCGGTTGAGTCAGGGATGCCCGAGGCGTCCGAGACGTACACCACATCGCCAAATCGGTAGCCGAACGCGTCTGCGCGTGCACCGTGTTGCACCGGCAGCGGCGTGACGGCGAGCCCGAAGACATCGAACGGATTCTCGTCGATGATCTGGAAATCGAGTTTAGACACTCCGCCGGGACTCGCAAGGCTGGTGTCTACGAGCCAGTAAAACGCCCTTTTGACGTGCTCCATCTCGGACTGGCGCAGGTAGAGCGGGATCGCCCGTTGAACGTTGTTCGTCCAGTCACGAAGATCGTCCAGCCCGCCGATCGCGTCGGCGTGCTGGTGCGTGATAATCACGGCGTCCAGGGATGTGGCCCCGACCTTCGGGAACCATTCGATTGCGGAGTGATAGAAGAACTTTCCGACGTCGATCACCACGTTCTTCTGTGAACGGTCCGGCGCCCGGTAACGAATCAGCAGCGAAGTGTTGCGGCGGCGGTTGTGCGAGCCGGGCAGTATCGCGTCCGGGCACACCACGCAGGTCTGCGGCTCCCGCGTCAGGCAGCTAACACGTGGCACGCCTTCTGACGTACCGGTGCCGAGGAATACAATCTCGCTATCTGACACGGTTTGTGAGGACTCTGAGATGTTCAGTTTTTGGATTGAAGAACTTCGTCGGCCATCGTCTCGGCTTTTTCGAGCACGACGATGACGGCCAAGCCGTTTCCGCCGCGTTTCGGTCCAGTTCAGTTTGAACGGTGCGCGCTTTTACGGCTTCTTGAACGTCACCGATTTCGTGCAGGGTCGCCTTTCTAAAAATTTCCAAGCCCGGCGCGTCTCCGGGTTCCGGTACAGCACGATCACCTAGGGGCTGGACTGGATGTTGCTCAGACCGCCCCTCTTGGCGCGCTCCCAGTAAGCTAGGCTCTGACCGTCGTAGGCCATCACACTGCCACGGTAGCCGATACCCGGCATGCCAAGTGCGGAAGCGGTGGCGAGCAGGCACGGAACCTTGTCTGCAAGTGCGCTGTTGAGAGCGGTCTTCATCTCGTCGGTAAGGTCGATCAAGGACGTTTCCTCCCGGGGCCGACTTCTTCATGGAGCCTCGATAAGCCACAGTAATCGTACATCGGAGTTGGCGTCATGCGCCGATGCGGCGCCGATTCCAACGTACACCGGGTCGTATGAAGCCCGCGGGGGGGCTGCTCAGACGGTTCTCGCTGCCACCACGCCGTACACGCCGTCGTAGCCGGGCTCCATCTTCACGTCGCCCTGGCGCACCGAGGCGATAGTGGCGGCCACTGCTTCACCTGCGGCTTACTGGAGTTCTAACGGATCCGCCCGCATGAGTACGTTGAATTCCGATCCGCAACAACCAGTGTGTCGGAATGAGAAAGCCGTGACGTTTCATTCGTGTCAACGATCTCATCGGTTGACGGACCCGCTGATGCTGCTAGCCTCGGACTTGGCCCTATTAGACTGGTTACAGGCAGCGCACCGACCATCCACTCCCGGAGGCCCCATCATGAGCGACTCAAATAACGGAAAAATCGTCGACATCCGTCTGAACGTCGAACGCCGACAACCGATGAGTGTCGTCGAGAGCGCAGAGGTGAAGGCCGGCGAGGGACTTGTCGGAGATCGTCATTCCAAGGCCGGGAGCACCCGCCAAATTCTGATGATGGATCGCGCCATCCTGGAGACGCTGGAAGTCGAGCCGGGCCAGCTGCGGGAGAACATCACGATCTCGGGCGTATCGCTTTTCGGCCTTGAAGAAGGTCAGACCTTGAAGGTGGGCGACGGGCTGGAGTTCAAGATCGGCGAACTATGTGACCCGTGCGACAACATGGATCACATCAAGCCGGGATTACGGGAGAAGATCGAAGGCCAGCGTGGCCTTTTCGTAACACCTCTCTTCAGCGGCACCGTGAACGTGGGAGACGAAGTCAGCGTCGGTTAGGGCGGCTGGTCGGTGACCGGGCTTTTCTTGTCGCCACGAATCACCCTCGCACACGGCGAACCGCGCCGAATCCTGTGGAACGCGCGGCTGTAGTTCAAATAGACTTGAAGGTGTCGCGTCCGCCTGACCGCGTTCGACACGTGGCACGCACTGATACGGGGAGTGGCGCAGCTTGGTAGCGCGCTTCGTTTGGGACGAAGAGGTCCCGGGTTCGAATCCCGGCTCCCCGACCATTAGCACTTAAACGTGCTGTCATCGTGCAGTCAATCTCCAGAACCCTGGGTTTGACAGCAGATTTGACAGTAACCGGAATTAGAAACGGCCTCTCTGCACTCCGGAGGGGTCGTTTCGCGTCCAGCATCACCCGCGCACACTTCCGCTTAGCGTCGGTAGTCCGCCACCTGCCATAGCATCGCTAACTCTCGTCTGTCCGAAGGTTGCTGCTGCCAGTTCCTACAGGCCATCGTGTGAGTCACTGTAACGCTGTGTGGAAGCAAAGGAAGGGGGTGGGAGTAGTCGTTACTGGATCGGAAAGCTGGAAGTCGAGGTACCAAGTCGTAGATTTTGTTGCGACTATTGTCTCTCGATATACTTCGGGCATGTTTGCAGATAAGAACGACGGAAGCGAGTCTAGTTTCGCAGATCTACGGAACCCACAGGGGAGAACAAAGCAGTGCATATCCAAGTAGTAAATTTCAACCTGAACGGAATTACCGCGGATCAGTACGAACAGGCATGCGATGACATATTCGCGCCGCTGTTTGCAGAGATATCAGGATTAATTTCTAAAGTGTGGTTGAGTAACACCGAAACAGGAACGTTCGGTGGGGTTTATACGTGGGAGAGTAAGTCTGACATGGACAATTACCTGGCTTCGGAGTTGTTTTCCTCAGTTAAGAATGATCCAAATCTTGCAAACGTGAAGTCTCTTGATTTCGGGATCTTAGAATCCGCCACCAGGGTGACACGCGGAATTTCTTGACTCGTAACCACGCGGAAAAGGGCGGGGTTTATTTCAATCCGACGGATTTACAGCGGGCAATATAGACGGAACGGCAAACGCTTCGCGCGCGTGTGGAACTCGACCAGGATCAGTTAGTCGGAGAGCTACTCAGCCTGTACCGGGAGGCTCGTGGCTATCTTGCGAGACTGGAGAGGGCCGGGTAGCGGTTACCAAAATGCGTGAACGTCATTATCAGAACGATAAGAAGCACCCCCCGGCCTGCACCTGCTGGTCGTGCGATCTTGCCGCGCAGCGTAGGCGAGGACTTGATCCTGAGATTCCGGGCGGGGCACAGGTTGCTGATTCGATAATCGCCGATGCTCAATCGATCCTTGATACTTCTCGTGGAAAGGCTGTCACCAGAGAGGCAAAGCGTGCGCAGTCGAAGCAGGCGCGTGATGCGGCGAAGCGTTCCCGGAGCCGGGAAGGACGGAAGAAGAAGGGGAAGAAAAAGCGGAAGTAGTGACGATCTGAGGGGTGCGCTCGCATGACAATCTTCTACTCACTTTTGAGCATCTCCCGTGGTGAGGAATCCGGAGTACATCTACAGGTTTAGGGCGCAACATCTGTCGGGATCGATTGGTATCGACCTAAGGGCGGATACCAATCCGCCCCTACGTTGTTTTGGCGGGCTGGGCCTATCCCCCGGAGAGAGGCGGATATTCAGAGCGCATTGGCCCAAGAATTTCATCTATATGAAAAAGCCGTTCTGTAGAGGCGAGCAGTCGATAGGCGTCAGCGTCGGTATGGGCGCCGTGACCGGAGTGGCGTCCGGCAACATCGGGTTGTGGATCGCCGTTGGCGTTGCGATCGACACAGCTATCGGCGTCACCCGATCGCAAAGTGGTTAGCGCAGAGCCTCTCGCAGGGTGCTGCACAGGTTACCGCGCTGGCCCACGCGGACACGCTTCAGCCCCAGCCAATCCGCCATCAGTACGAGCTCACTCGCCAATTCCGGTGCGACTCTTACCGGATCCTGCCCTTCTTCGATAAACGCCCCCCGGACGCGTAGCGTGCCGCGTTCCCGCTCCGCCTTCACGTCCACCCTCGCCACGAGCTCCTCGCCCAGCAGGAACGGCAACACGTAGTAGCCGTACTGACGCTTGCGCTCCGGGACGTAGATCTCGATGCGGTAGAAGAAGTCGAACAGCCGCTTCGTTCGGTCACGCTCCCATATGAGCGAGTCAAAGGGGCTCAAGATGGCCCGGGCGTTGACCGCGCCGTTGGTCGATGCGTCCGGATGGAGATAGGCGGGCTGATCCCAGCTTTCAACATCGACTTGCAGTATCTCCCCGGCCTCCACCAGTTCGGCCAACCGCGGACGGACCTCGGGCATTCGGATCCGGTAATAATCGGCGAGATCGGCTCCCGTGCCGATTCCGTATGCGCGTGCAGCTATTCGCAGGAACTCACGATGCGCCTCTGTCCGGCTGACGGGCTCGCAGTCCAAGAGTTCGGGCGGGATGACCCTCTCCGGCAGGTCGTAAACCCGGGAGAAGCCACGGCGTTCTACCGAGGTCAGATCGCCGGTGGCAAAGTGGTATTCAAGGGCCACCTTGCCCGGCGCCCTGTTCCACCAGCCGGGTGACGCGCCTCCGCCGCTCCGCTTTCCCGGGTCCTCAAGTTCGCCGATGGTCAGCGGACCACGCTGACGGATCTCATCAAGGATCAACGCCAGATACTCAGCGTCGGCGCTACGCAGGGTCCGAGACCGACGGTTTCTTCCGTCTTCCATGCGATGCCTGAAAAGCGGGTACTGCTCCACCGGAATCAGGGACGCCACATGGCCCCAGAACTCGAACATGTCGAAGCGTTTACACGCGCCATCGTCGAGCAGTTCCATCGGGTACGAGCCGAGCCGTGAGAAGAACGGCATGAAGTGAGCGCGCACGCATACATTTACCGAATCGAGTTGTATCAGACCTAACCGGTCGATCACAGCACGCACGTCGTCCGCCTCTGCATTTACGGGGCGCGGCTCAGCGAATCCCTGGGCCGTGAGGGCGATTCGTCTGGCTTCGAGTTTTGAAAGTGATTCGGTCAATTAGCCTCCGCCTGACCGTCGGCATGAATTCAGAGCGGTACGGCATTATGCTGTCGCCCGACCGGAAATTCGATACGGGCTGTCGCAATCCCGAGACAGAGGACATCGCATGAGAACGCCCCTCCACCAGTTCTTCCCGCATGAGGAGTTCCAGGCTCGGCTGGACGGGGTGCGCACACGCATGGATGAGCGCGGGCTGGATGCGCTGCTGCTGACGACCCCGGAGAACATCTACTACCTGACCGGCTACCAGACGCCCGGCTACTACTACTTCATCGGGCTGATCGTGCCGCTCACGGGCGACCCGGTGCTTGTGCCGCCGCCACATGAGGAGTCGCTCGTTGCCTCGTACTCCGTGGTGGAGGATTACCGGCTGTTCCACGATACGGAGGATCCGATCAACGGCATCGCCGGTGTCCTGGAAGAACTTGGGGCGGCGAGCGGAAGCATCGGGGTCGAATACGAGTCATGGTTCCTCAAGATTCGCGACTATATGCGGTTGCGGCTGGCGCTGCCGGAAGCCCGGCTCCATGACGGTTCCGGGGTCGTGGAGAACGGCCGATTAATCAAGTCGGACCGTGAGATCGGATACATGCGGGATGCGGCCGATATCGCCGTGGCCAGCGTTAGGGCCGGGATGGATGCGATAGCCGTGGGGGCGTCGGAACGGGACCTGGGGGCTGCTGTGGTGAGTGCCCAGGTGCTGGCGGGCAGTGAGTACAGCGGGTTGCCGCCGTTCATCACGTCCGGAGAGCAGCACTCGATGCAGGTCCACTCCACGTGGTCGGATCGAGTGATCGAGGACGGCGACGTGGTGTTTTTCGAGGTCCCGGGGGTGGTCAACCGCTACCACTCGGCGCTGACTCGGGGCGCGTTTGTCGGCGATCCGCCGGATTTGCTGCTCCGGGGTAGTGAGGTGAACCGGGATGCGCTAAGGCTGGCGAAGGAGCGCATCAAGCCGGGTGTGCGGGCTTCGGAGGCGTTTGAGGCGGTGCGCCAGCGGATCGACGATGCCGATGTGCCTTATGTGCAGGGTCGGCGGATTGCCTACGGAATTGGAACGGCGTTTCCGCCCGGATGGGATGAAGGGCACATCTTCAGCATCAACGGGAATGAGCAGCGCGTGTTTCACAAGGGCATGACGTTCCACGTGATCACGACGATGCGGCTGCCGAGTATGGGAGCGATCGGGTGCAGCGATACGGTGCTGGTCACGGACGACGGCTGCGAGACGCTGACGGCGGGTGTGGCAAACGAGCTTTACGTGGTGTAGTTCGGGATGTATCGGCAAAACGCCGTAGGGGGCAAATTAGACACCGAATCGTAAAAACTGACGCTCCGGATCAGGTCTGGTAAGAGGGCGTATTGCCATACACCCCGACAGCGCGGTCACATGTTTCAAGCGTCATTCCCGAGTCGTCGGGAATCCAGTTTTGGTTTCCGTCCTGGTCACACGTGGCCGAAGGATGGCGTCGTTCGATTCCCACCTGCGTGGGCATGACGGAGTTGCGGACGGACAGACCCCTGGTCGGATTAGCAGCGTGGTGAAGGCGTATGGTGATACGCCCCTACGGGTGTTGACGCTCTGCTATTAGAGGCCGATCCCAAATGGCCGATCAGCAGGTCCAGATCCTAGTCGGAGGAGGGGAGTTTTCTGGCGCCCTGTAGTTCCATGACGTTGCCGTCGCAGGCCAGTTCACCTTTGCCGGCCTTGACGCACAGCAGGCTCACGCCGTCGCCGCTGGCCTGGTAGCGCTTGCCGAGCTGGATGTCAGGTCCATCACCCGCGACGGGTGACTGGGCTGCTTTTTCTTCGAGTGATACGCCGTTACAGGTCAGGTCTGCTTCGCCGCCCTTTGTGACGACGAACTCAGCGCCTCCGGATGTGGATATGAGGCGCTGTCCGGTTGAGAGGTTAATCGTCGTTTCTCCCGTTACACATGACGTTTCTTCTGGACGACCGGGCGAAGCGGGCGCGGGTTTGTTGACATTATTGACCGACCGAGTATAGCCAAACATGTGGGCTGAGACGCAAGATTAAGGAGCTATCTGGAATTTCCCTTTTTGCCGGGCCTTCACTCATATGGGAACTCTCTTCATCATCGGAACCCCGATCGGCAACCTGGGCGATCTATCGTCTCGGGCTGCAGAACTGCTGCGATCCGTCGATCTACTGGTCGCCGAAGACACGCGCGTCACGCGCAAGTTGTTGAACCACCTGGACGCCAGCACCCCCTGCATCAGCTATCACGAACATTCGAACCCGGCACAACTGGAACGCGTCCTCACCGCACTTGAGTCCGGCGACGTGGGGCAGGTAACCGACGCCGGTTCGCCCACAGTGAGCGACCCCGGCGCATCCCTCGTGGTGGCGGCCGTGGCAAGAGGGCACGAAGTGGTCGCCGCCCCCGGACCGTCTGCCATCACGACTGCCCTATCAATAGCAGGCATGCCAGGCGACCGCTTCCTTTTCCTGGGATTCCTGCCCCGGAAAGGCTCGGAGCGCCGTGCGGTTTTGGCCGGGGCGGCGCACGAAGCGGGCACCGTTGTCGCGTTTGAAACTCCCCAGAGGGTGCTGTCGGCGTTTGAGGACATCGCTTCGACGCTGGGCGACCGGCAGATTGCCGTGTGTCGTGAGATGACAAAGCTCCACGAAGAAGTATTTCGCGGGACCGCTACCGAGGCGGCGGCGCATTTCTCGATCGCACGGCCCCGGGGCGAATTCGTTCTGGTGATCGAAGGCGCCCCGGAACAGGCGACGGAGATTTCAAAAGAAACCATCGTCGAGTCGATCAAAATGCTCGGCGTTGACGGGCTGTCTGGACGCTCGCTGGTCGAGGCCGTTGTCAACGCGACGGGCGCGCAGCGGCGGCGCGTTTATCGTCTCGTGACGGAATCGCAGGCGGGTCATGCTGACGACTCGTAGCCGCTGGGTATAATTGAGCGTCGCGCCCGCAGTAATTACCCGGATATTTGGCCGACGTGGGCGTACCGCACTTTGAACGGAGCGAACGTGGCCGAACGGATCCTTGTGGCCGTGGCGTGGCCCTACGTCAACGGACTGCCTCATCTTGGACATATCGCGGGTAACGTCTTGCCCGCCGACATCTTTGCGCGCTATCACCGGCTGGCCGGGAACGACGTATTGATGGTGTCCGGCAGCGACATGCACGGGACGCCGACGATGCTGGCGGCGCGACAGCAAGGTATTTCGACCCTTGAACTGGTCGAGCGTTATCACAACGCCTTCGCCGAAATGAACCGGCAGATGGGTTTCGCTTTTGACCTTTACACGCACACGGACACAGACAACCACCATGCGGTTTCTCAGGGCATGTTCACGAGGTTGCTCGAAAACGGTTACCTGGTTGAGGGCGTGCAGAGCATGCCGTTCTGCCTGGTTGAAGGGCGGTTCTTGTCCGACCGCTTCGTAGAAGGAATCTGCCCGCACTGCGAATTTGATGGTGCGCGCGGCGACCAGTGCGATAACTGCGGGAACACCGTCGATCCATCTGAGCTCGGGAATATCCGATGCAAGGAAGACGGCTCGCCCCCGGAATTCAGGGACACGACACACTTCTTTCTTCGTCTGAGCGCGTTTCAGGACCGACTCACCGAGTGGATCTCCGGTAAGGACGATTGGCGCCCAAACGTGCGCAACTTCACCATGGGCATATTGCGTGAAGGGCTCAAGGATCGGTCCATCACAAGAGACATCGATTGGGGCATAAAAATCCCAGTCGAAGGTTTTGAAGACAAGCGAATCTACGTCTGGTTTGAGGCGGTGATTGGCTATTTTTCGGCCTCTATCGAGTGGGCCGCCAACTCCGGCGATCCGGACGCCTGGAAGGCCTGGTGGGAGGAGGAGGACGCACGTGCGTTTTACTTCCAGGGCAAAGACAACATTCCGTTCCACACCATCATCTGGCCGGCCATGTTGATGGGCCACGGGGGTCTCAACCTGGCAGAGGATGTCGCGGCGAACGAGTTCCTGACTCTTGAGGGCCGTCCGCTCTCGACGAGTACGGGTTGGGCGGTCTGGGTCCCGGATTACCTGGAGCGCTACGACCCCGACCCGCTTCGCTACTACCTGGCGTCGATCATGCCGGAGACCTCCGACTCCGACTTCACGTGGGGCGGATTCCTGCTGGCCAACAACAACGAACTGGTGGCGACCTTCGGGAACCTGGTCCACAGAGTGCTCACGCTGACCACGCGTAATTTCGATAACGCCGTGCCGGAGTCGGGGGAACTCGGCCCGGACGAGATCGCGGCGCTTGAGGCCTGCGACACGGCTCTGGCGGATGTCGCGAAACATCTGGAGGCGCGCAACTTCAGAGACGGTCTGCGGTCGGTTATGGTGCTCGCCCAGCACGGCAACCGTTATATCGATGCACGCGCCCCGTGGAAGCAGGTCAAAGAGGATCGCGATGCCGCGGCCACGACGCTCTGGACGGCCTTGAACATTGTCGAAACGCTCCGGACGGTCTCTTATCCCTATCTGCCGTACTCAACGCAAACGCTTCACGAGTTGTTGGGACACGAGGGTGATGTGCTGGCTGGAGGGTGGCAACGAATTACGCCGGAGACCGGCACGGCGCTTCCCGACCCGACGCCGATTTTCAAGAAGCTGGATGATTCGATAGTTGAGGAAGAGGCTGAGCGGCTCGCAGCGGCCAGCGCACGATGACGGGATCCAATGTGCAACAGCTGACGTCTGCCAGCCCGTACGAAGAGATTTACGACCCGATACGGCCGGAGCTCCAGGCCGTGATTTTGAACCTCGCATCGCTGGCGCAGGAACAGGGGTCGCACGAGGGTGCGATGGCGGAGCGCCTTGAGCATGTTCTGAGCGCTCCCGGAAAACGCCTCCGTCCGGCGATAACGCTGCTGGCTTCCCGCCTCTGGCGTAATCCGTCTGAACTGGACGTGATGATGGGCACGGCGGTGGAGCTGCTGCACATCGCAACGCTGATTCACGACGACACGGTCGACGCCGCGGACACGCGACGCGGGCGTGAGACGGCGAGCAACCTGTGGGGCCGGAACGTGGCGGTGCTGCTGGGCGATTACGTGTTTGCCGCCGCCGCCCGGTTTGTGTGCGATACGAACAGCGTCAGGCTGGTGCGCCGGTTCTCTGAAACGATCATGGAACTGGCACGGGGCGAGTTGAATGAACTCCTGGACGGTCAGGATTCGCACGTGACACGTGAATCCTACTATCAGCGCATCTACGATAAGACGGCGTCTCTGTTCATGACGGCCTCGGAGAGCGGCGCCGTCCTGGGCAGTGCGCACGAGTCGGAAATCCAACTCCTCCGAAATTATGGCTACAAGCTGGGCATGGCGTACCAGGTGCTTGACGATGTGCTTGACTACAACTCCACATCTGAAGAGTTGGGCAAGCCGGCAGGGAACGACCTCAAAGAGGGTGTCCTAACTCTGCCGGCGATCATGCTCATCGAGGCGGAGCCGGAGTCCAACGCGGTGTTCGACTGGTTCAAAGCAGCGCGGAATTCTCGTGACGACGGCCCCGTCGAGATCGACATGGATGCTCTGGTAACGGCGCTCAAGGCCGTCCGGGCGTCGGGCTTCATCGACGAAAGTCGCGAGGTCGCACTGGGCTGGATCGACGAGGCACGGGAGTCGTTGAGCGGTCTGCCGCAGACGGAGGAGCGCGCCGCACTGGAGAAGCTTGCCGATTTGACCGGGGCCCGGCGCTCCTAGTTACCCGGGTGTCCCGGCAGTGAGCCGTACACAAGCTCGCCACCGATCACGGTCGCCAGCACCGAGATCGCGCCGATCTCTTTCGGGTCAATCTTGTGAGGGTCGCGTTCAATCACGACGAGATCAGCGCGCTTGCCGGACTCCAGCGAACCGGCCTCGGCCTCCTGATGGTCCAGCCATGCGGCGCCGGGGCCGTACAGGCGCAGCGCCTCGCCAACGGAGATCGCTTGCTCCGGTCCGATTTGTTGTCCGCCTGAAGACGCACGCGTCACGGCCGTCTGGATGCCGATCAGCGGCGATGTCGGCCCGAACGGGGCGTCGGATGACCCGGCGACCGGTACCCTCGCGGCGAGCAGGTTTTGGATTGCGTACAGGTGCCTGGGATCGGCGCCGCCGTCACTCTGGGCGTTCAGGTAGCGGTCGGCTCGGTCGTGAATGAATCCTGGCTGCGTCACGACGGACAATCCGTTATCGGCGACCATCTCGGCGATCTCCGGCGGGCATTCAGAAGCGTGCTCTATCCGATGTCGCAGATTTGCGATCTGATCACGCGGCCCGACGGCGCGAAACGCCTGACATGCCATGACAACCGCCTCGATCTCGATCGCGTGTACCGCGACCTGCCGACCGATCCGGTGCGCGGCAGAGATCAACGCCACGAGGTCATCGAAGTCCGGGTGCATCTGCCCGCTTGAGAAGGTGATCGCTATTTTCGTTGCGCCCGCTCTCACTCCGGGGGTGCTCTCCGGGTCCGGGTAGTCACTGTCTGCCGACAACATAACGGTCGGTCGCGGGGTGAAACTGGCCTTTGCGATCAGCTCTGCATAGAGCGACAGGCGGTCGGAGGTGTTGTCCCGGCCGGCATCGGTCACGGCGGTCACGCCCGCGGCCGCAAGCGCCCGAGAAGCAGCCGCGGCGTAGTCGCCTAGAGCATCGTTAGACGGCGACGGCATCCGATCGCGAAGCCAACCGCCCATCTCGAACAGCACGCCCGTCGGATCACCGGTCGCCGGATCACGTTCGATCGTGGTGCCGGGGGGCGGTGTGCTGTCCCTGTTAATACCGACTGCGTTCATCGCGGCCGTGCTCAGCACGTCGCCGTGGCCTCCCTCATGTGATAGCCGAACGCACCTCCCCGGCGCGGCGTTATCGAGATCGGTGGCCGTCGGATGACGCCCTTCGGCGAGGCGGAGTTCGTCATAACCGCGCGCCCTGATCCAGGCCTCGGAAGACCCCTCCGGATCTCCGGCCACCTCGGTAATCCGCCGAACAATGCCGGCGATGCTCGTCACTGCTGGTGGCGAGCAATCAATGGCACGCAACGCCGATCCGAGCGACAGAGGATGGGCGTGGGGGTCGATAAACCCGGGGAGCACCGTCGCGCCTTCCAGGTCGACCGTCCGATACCCGGCTTTGAGCCGTTCGTCCGCCGCGGCCACGCTGGTAATCCGACCGCCCTCGATCAACAGTCCGGTAGCGACCGTGTCCCGCCCGTCAAGAGTGAGGACATTGCCGTTGAAGAGGAACGCATTTTCCGGTCCGGCGTTGTTCATCGTGTAAATCAGTGTGCGGTGAAAAATAAGGTCCGAGTATTACGTATTACCTGGTTGCTAGAATACCGGCCTCACATGACATCCCTCCGATTAACCGCCGACGGACTCTCAGCGCTCCGGGGCGTCGCCCGCCGCAACGCGCTAGCGGGGGAGGCGATGCGGCGGCTCGAGCCACTGTACGGCCCCGTGGTCTGGGCGCCTCGCTTCAACGCGCTCGAAGAGTTGATCTTCACCGTCCTCACGCAGCACACGTCTGACACCAACGCAGAGGTCGCATACAACTCGCTTCGGAAGAGCTTCCCGACCTGGATGGACGTCATAGAGGCCGGCCCGGCCGAGATTGCGGATGCGATCAGACATGGGGGATTGGCCGATCAGAAGGCGCCCCGGATCAGGGAGATGCTGCGAATCATCCTGGAGCGGACCGGGCGGCTGGAACTTGAATTCCTGGCGACGATGCCGCTGGAAGAGGCCCGCTCATGGCTGATATCACTGCCCGGGGTCGGCAAGAAGACCACAGGGATCGTGCTCAACTTCGCGCTCGGGATGCCTGCGATGCCCGTGGACACGCACATTTACCGGGTGGCGAGGCGGCTTGGATTGATCGGGCTCAAGGACAACGTCGACGCAGCGCACGACATCATGGAGGTTCAAATCCCGCCGGACGAGATATTCCGGTATCACATCCTGCTGATCACGCACGGGAGGCAGATCTGCAAAGCGCAACGGCCTTTGTGCGGTGAGTGCCTGATGGCCGATCTGTGCGTAGCGAAGTCAGTTTTCATGAGAGCGTTTGACGCCCCGAAGTACCGGCGTCCGGTCCGTGCCGGGCAGACGCTCTGATTGGTACGCCAGCCCGTTCTCTGTCCTTCCACGGTAGAAACACCAGTCGATTCATTCAGGATCGCTCTCGGAATCGGGTGCCCCGCTTGATATGCTTGTTGATGGCCTCTGGCCAAACGACCGCAAATAGCGCCCCGTTGGTGCAGCGGCCTAGCACGCCAGCCTTTCAAGCTGGAGATCACGGGTTCGAATCCCGTACGGGGTACCAATAGCGCCCGCCCGTTGCTGACGGGCGACGGAGCGCTGGATTGCGAGTCGGTAGTCCCGCTACGCAACTTCGCCGTTCTGGCGGGCGTCGGGTGCTTGCCGGGTTTCCAGAGCGCGCTGGTCGAGGTTGTTTAGTGCGTGGAGTTCAGCGCCACGCCAGTGCGTCAGTGAGTGGCGCGACAATCCCCGGGCTAACTGGCGGGGGATTCATTTCTCCCGTCGCCAACCAATCATCGAATCAGCACAAAGGACCACACCTTGATCGTTGTACGGCGTACCTATGTCCCCAACCCTGGCACCGGAGGCAGCCTCCTCGCCCTGGTCAGGCAGGCGTCGGAGGAGATGGCGAGCGCGGGGTTCGGTAAGCCCCGCATCCTGCGCACCGCGTTCGGGGATCACGGCACTCTGATCACCGAGCAGCCCTGGGATTCGCTCGCCGATTACGATGCCTCTCGCGAACGTGTGCGAGCCACATCGGCCATCACGCAGGTGTTCGAACAGATCTACCCGCTGCTGGCGGCGACCCATAACACCGAAGTTCTGATCGAGGTCGAGTAAATGGCCCCGGGACGCCGGCATGATGCCGCCGCAATTGATCGTTTCAGGGATGCATACGCCCACAACAAGGCGTTCTGGGACGAGGTAACGCCGATCCACGCAGCGTCCGATTACTACAGGCTCGACCAGTTCAGGCGCGGCGAAGACGTGTTGCATGACTTCATCGTTGAGGAGGTCGGCGACGTGTCCGGCCTGTCCATGCTCCACCTGCAGTGTCATTTTGGACTGGACACGCTGAACTGGGCGCGCAAAGGCGCGGAGGTCACCGGCGTGGATATCTCCGGCGCTTCGATCGAACGTGCCCGGGAGCTGTCTACCGATCTGAACATCCCGGCGAGTTTCGTCCAGGCGAATGTCCTCAAGATGGGCGATCGATTCGACGCGGCGTTCGACCGCGTCTTCACGTCCATCGGCGCGCTGTGTTGGATCGGCGATCTGGAGAAGTGGGGCCGCTCCATCGCACGGGCGCTGAAACCGGGCGGCGTGTTTTACATCGCCGAGTTTCACCCGGTGATGGACACCCTGCAGCAGTCGATGCCGATCACGGAGAGCAGCGCCGCGTACCCCGGCTACCCGTACTTCGGAGATGGCATACCACTCAGGTTCGACCCCGAGGGTGACGACAGCGACTACGCAGAGGCGTCTTTCACGAGTGAGGAAACCACCTTTGAGTGGTTCCACCCGATCTCGGAGGTCATCGGGGCGCTGATCGACGCCGGGCTGGTCCTTGAGCGCTTCCTTGAACATCCCTTTGTCACGTATAAAGCCAGACAAGGCATGGTCCAGAGCGAGGACGGGTTGTGGCGGCTTCCCCCGGGGGTGGTTCCCCTGCCGCTCATGTTCAGCATCACTACGGCCAAGCCAAACGCGTGACACGGGGGGGCAGCACTGCGAACATCGGATCCGAAATATCTGTTGTCAGGCACTTTGAACAGGAGACCAGTTGATGCCCGATCCAATCGTGGCCGTGATCATGGGCAGCACGTCCGACCTTGAGACGATGCAGAACGCCGTGGACGTGCTTGACCAGTTCGATATTCCGCACGAGGTTTCGATCGTGTCGGCCCACCGTACGCCCGATAGGATGTTTCGGTTCGCCGAGGACGCGGGGGGGCGTGGCATCGAGGTGATCATCGCGGGAGCAGGCGGCGCAGCGCACCTCCCCGGTATGGTGGCTGCGAAGACCGTTGTTCCGGTGATCGGGGTGCCGGTTGAGAGCCGAACGCTGAAGGGCATGGATTCGCTTCTCAGCATCGTGCAGATGCCGCGCGGCGTGCCTGTTGCGACCGTGGCCATCGGGTCGACGGGCGCCACGAACGCCGGGTTGCTAGCGGCACAGATTCTTGCGAACAGCCGGCCCGATCTTCGGTCCAAATTGGAAGCGCACCGGGCGCAAACGGCACGTGACGTCGAAGCGCAGTCAGTCGAACTGGAGGGGAAGTGAACGTTAGCGGCCCGATTCTGCCGGGTGGCACTCTCGGCGTTGTCGGCGGGGGCCAGCTTGGGCGGATGTTCGCCCTGGACGCACGCCGCATGGGCTATAAAGTGGTGGTCCTAGATCCTGATCCTGAATCGCCGACCGGGCAGGTGGCGGACGACCGCGTCGTCGCGCCGTATACGGATGCGAACGCGGTCAGGCAACTGGTCAAACGCTGCGATGTGGTCACGTATGAATTTGAGAACGTGAACGCCGATGCTGTGGCCGAGGCCGAAGGCTCCGGGCATGTGCGGCCTGGAAGCCACGTCCTGCGGATCGCTCAGCACCGATTGATCGAAAAGGGCGCTCTGACGGAGAACGGCTTCCCCGTGCCCGAGTACGCCGGGGTCGACACGATGACGGACATGGTGAATGCGGTGGAGCGGATCGGAACGCCGGCGGTTTTGAAGACCGCTACGTCCGGATATGACGGCAAAGGCCAGATCGTGCTGCGCTCTGCGGTCGATATGCGCGAGGCGCACACGGAGCTGCGACGCCAGAGCGTGGCGCTGATTCTTGAGTCGTTTGTGCCGTTCGACCTGGAGATCTCGGTAATTGCTGCACGGGGACCGGATGGCGACGTGGTTTGTTTTCCTCCGTCCGAGAATCAGCACGTGAACGGGATCCTAGACGTGAGCATTGTCCCGGCCCGCATTTCAGACGAGGTGCGAGACGCAGCGGTGAAGCTGGCGTCGAGGATTGCCGAGGCGCTGGACGTGGTTGGGCTGGTGGCGGTGGAGATGTTTGTGACGACGGCCGGCGAGTTGCTGGTGAACGAGATCGCACCACGCCCACACAACTCCGGCCACTACACGCAGGACGCATGCGCGACGTCTCAGTTCGAGCAGCTTGTTCGTGCGATCTGCGGGCTTCCGCTTGGTTCCACGGAACTACTGAGCCCGGTGGTGATGGCTAACTTGCTTGGCGATACCTGGGCGGCCGCGGGCGGAACTCCAGATTGGGACGCGGCGCTGGGAGTGCACGGGGCTGTACTTCACCTGTACGGCAAGGCGGAGGCGCGCATCGACCGGAAGATGGCGCACATCAACGTGACTGCGCCGGATGTCGAGACGGCGCTGGCACGTGCGCTGGATGCGCGTGAGCGGGCCGCGGGGCGGGGGTAGGTTTACGGGCGGTCGGAGCGATGTTCCGCCACCCAGTGAGACATGACCCCGGTGCCACGACCGAGATCGAGAATATTCATGTCGTTGAGGTCGGTGAGGAGATTGCGAATAGCGGGTTCTTCCAGGGCTTCCGCGAGCGCTATTCCGTGGGTTCGCGTTCGGTTGTAAGACGCGAAAAACACCGGATCGTCGTAAATTTTTCCGGCACCGTATGCTGGCTCCAATTTGCGATTGCCCCGCACATCAGAGTGACGGGCACACATGTTGTCATTCCAGTCGAGGCTGGATCACTCTCTTTTAGCACGAGAGGCGGATTCTGAATCGAGTTCCGGATGACAGTGAGTGCGTGCCCCTCACACTCCGGTGTATTCGTGCTTCCAGAGTTCATCTGCGAAGGTGAACAGCGCCGGTAGGCCGCCGGTGTGCAGGATTACTACGGTGTCATCTTTCGTGAAGTTGCCTTGCTTGATCTGGTCGATCAATGCCGCCATTACGGTGCCCGTGTAGTTCGGGTCGGTCAGGATGGCTTCTGTCTTGGCCATCATGTGAATGCCGTCCAGAGCTTCCTGGGTCGGTATCCCATAGCCCTCACCGATGTACTGGTCGAGGATATTCATGTCGCCGGGCTCGAAGCCAACGGCCAGGTTCGCTATCCGGGCTGCGCCGGGAATGACTTCGTACAGGTAGGAGTCGATCGGCATGTCGTAGTTGACCATCACGCCCGTGATGTCCCAGTCCAGCCCAAGGTTTTTGGCCGCCAGCGTTAGCCCTCCTGTGGAGCGGCCGCCGACGCCAATAATTTTGGCGGTATGGATGCCCAGCTCTTCTAGCTGCCCGAGCAGTTCCAGCGCGCCGTTCAGGTAACCGAGGGTACCGACGATGGTCGGGAACTCGTGGTCGACCCGGACGTATGGCTTGTAGCCCTCTGCCTCCAGTTTGCGGCCCAGCCCCCGTGCGTACTCCTCCGCCGCGCCCTGCTCAGACTGTGCCCCGTCGAGCAGGTGAAGATCGGCCCCGAGGACCTTGTCTATGAGCAGGTTGCCCTGGATCTCACGTCCAGCGGCATATCGCAGGACGCAGGAGTACTTGATGCCGAATTTGTTGGCCGCCGCCGCCGTCATCCGGGCGTTGTTTGAGTGGTAGTCCATCATGTTGACGTAGGCGTCGTAGCCCCCTTCAACCAGGTGGGCCAGCTCAAACTCGTAGTGGCGCGCCTTATTTCCGCCCATCGCCAGCCCGGTGGCGTCGTCCCGCTTGATCAGAATGCGCGGCCCACCTAGCTCGGCGCTGAGCCGATGCAGCTCTTCGAGCGGGGTCGGCAGGTGGGCAATATTGACGCGCGGAATGGCAGCGATATTAGCCCGGAGCGTGGCGCGATCCATCGGTGGGTTGTCGTTTTTGAAGCTAGGCATGGCGGGTTGATAATCCCTTGTTTGGTGCTGAGCTGTTTCGATTCGACCTCGTCGCAGGGCGGAGATTATCACGGGAAGGCCGACGCGGCCTGATTCAGAAGGTTTCGTATTCATTTTCAGGACTGTTGGCGAGTCGGTATACGGCTCCTGTCATTTGGCCATTAATCCCAGGATGACGAGATCGCGCACCTTCGGCCATTCACGCGTAGTTGGCGGTGACACCGTAGGGGCGGGCAGCGACCCGCCCCTACGGTGTTTTTGACAGAAAGCTTTCTCCCTCACCCCAACCCTTTCCTGCCGGGAGAGGAAGGAGACGGGCGGATCCTGAATCGAATTCAGGACGATATTCGGGTCAGGACTCGGGTCAACATCGACCAAATCTCTCGTTGCCCGGAACGGGAGTAGACTGCCGTCAGTGTAGGAACAGCAGGGAGGAACCGACCGGCGAATGGCAGACGAGACTCAAGAACCAAACGCAGCGGTGGGGCGCAAACAAGCGGTCCGCTTTGCGATGTTCGAGTCCCTGCGATTTCGTGATTTCCGGTTGATCTGGCTCGGGCAGACCAGTCACGCGCTGGCGTTGTGGGCGCAGATGATCGCTCTGCCGCTGCTGGTTCTTGAGCTCACCGATAACAGCGCAGCGCAACTGGGCGGCGTGATGGCCGCCCGTACCCTGCCGACACTCGTACTCGGCGTCTGGGCCGGCGTGGTGGTCGACTGGTTCGACCGACGGTCCATCCTGATCGCCACCAAATGGGGCTCGTTCCTGCTCGCCGTACTGTTCGCCGTCTTACTTGTCGGTGGTTGGATGGAGTTGTGGATGGTGTACGCGTGGGTGGTAGCACGGGGCTCTACGCAGGCGTTCGATCAACCGGCCCGGTACTCGATGGTGCCGACCATCCTCCCGACGCACCTGGTTACGAACGGCATGGCGCTGCTCAGCTCTACCCAGAATGTGATGCGCATCGTCGGCGCAGCGGGCGCTGGACTGATCGCCGAGTTCGTAGGGCTAACCGGGACGTTCATCCTGATCGCAGCGATTTACGGGACCGGCGTGATTGCGATCCATATGCTTCGGATTGCCGATCACGCACGCCCGGACCGGACGGGTTTGCGGGCCATGACCAGGGGAATGGCAGAGGGGGCGAAGTTCGCCGTCAAACGGCCTGAAATTCGCGGCGTGCTGCTGACCTCACTGGTCTACTTCGCTTTCGGCATGTCGTACATGCAGGTGTTCGCGCCGCTGTTCGCCGTCGAGGTCCTTGATATCGGGCGCGGCGGGCTTGGTATGATGCTGTCGATCACGGGAATGGGCGCCCTTGGGGCGGCGCTTTTCGTCGCCAACAAACAGCCGACACGCCTCGGCCTGATCCTGCCGCTCGATGTCGCCGGGTTCGGGATCGCCCTGATTCTGTTCACCGGATCGACCTATCTGCCCGGTACGTGGGGGCTCGCCATACCGATGGCCTTGATGCTGGTCATCGGCGCACTCCAGACGACCTTCATGTCGCTCAGCCGGTCGTTGATGGTCCAGGCCGCTCCCGACGAGATGCGGGGCCGAATCCTATCGTTTGTGTCATTGGACCGGTCGATGATGGCGTTTGGCGGCGCTGCCGGCGGTTTCCTGGCCGGCGCTTACGGTGTGCAGGTCACGCAGATCGGTTTCGGCATCGTTTGCATCGTCGGCGGGTTGGCCGTGCTGGTCATGACGCCCGGGTTCCGATCATTCAGAGGCGAGGGGACGACGCAGCGAAGATCGTCGGGGGTTGCGGATGCGCAGAAACCGGCGACCGTCGAACCGGTCGCGACGCCCGGGACGGCGGGTGGGAGTGGGGATTAATCCCGGTTTACGGGGTGAGTGAGACATCACAGGGAAGTCGTCAGTCCCTGACATGACGGATGCGAATTCTCTAAACGAACTCCAAGATAAGGGAACTGAAGCTCCGCGTTCTTACGAAGGCTGAGTAGAGTCCGGGCTGACGCCGCGCCAGGTCAAGTTCACGCTAGCGGGCGTGATTCTCGCACTGTTTCTCTCGTCCGTTGATCAGACGATCGTTGGAACGACGCTCCCGCGCATCGTGTTCGACCTCGGGGGATTTGATCGCTTCACCTGGGCGACAACCTCGTACACCGTGGCGTCTACGACGCGGTCAAGGACTGCCCATTTCATAGCAATGGATGGCCGGTGCAGCGCGCAACACGCGGAATCGCTGGTAGCCTCATCTACTCGTGTTCGACACGATCCCTGACACATAACGAGGCGGGCGCTCGCGCCCACGGAGACCAGATGCCAGACGTCACGCAGTCCCCGTACCGACTACCAAAAACCGTCACGCCGTCCCACTACGAGTTGACGCTTGAGCCGAACCTGATGAACTTCACGTTCGCCGGTACCGAGGCGGTGAATATCGCCGTCGTCGAACCGACCGATGTGATGGTCGTCAACGCCATCGAGATCGAGATCGACGAGGCGTGGGTCTCGGGGGGTGACAGCTTGCGTACGGACGTGTCGGGGATCGAGTACGACGAAGAGCTGCAACGGGCGACGTTGACGCTCAACTCAGCTATCGACCCGGGCGATTACGTACTCCACGCACGCTTCCGCGGTACGCTCAACGATCAGCTTCACGGCTTCTACCGATCCACGTTCAAGGACGAGGCCGGGGTCGAGCACACCATCGCAACCACGCAGATGGAATCCACCGACGCGCGTCGCGCCTTCCCGTGCTGGGACGAGCCGGAGTTCAAGGCGTCTTTCGGGATCACGTTGAAAGTTCCGGAAGACCAGTTCGCGATGTCCAACGGGGCGGAGATCTCCAACGAGGTTTTTGGCGGGGTTAGGACGGTCAGCTTCGCCGACACGATGGTGATGTCGACGTACCTGGTCGCGTTTATCGTCGGGCCGTTTGAGGCGACGGACCCGGTGGACGTGAACGGCACGCCGCTCAGGATCATCTACCCGCGCGGCAAGGGCCACCTGACGGAATACAGCCTGGAGGCCGGGGAGCACGCGCTCAGGTTCTTCGAGAACTACTACGGCATCCCTTACCCGGGTGACAAGCTGGACATGGTGGCCGTGCCGGACTTCGCCTTTGGCGCGATGGAGAACCTTGGGGCGATTACATACCGCGAAGTCCTGCTGCTCCTGGATCGTGACCGCGCCACAGAACCGGAGCTTCTCCGGGTGGCGGACGTTATCGCCCACGAGATCGCCCACATGTGGTTTGGCGACCTGGTCACGATGCGCTGGTGGAACGGCATCTGGCTGAACGAGGCATTCGCCACCTTCATGGCGACGCTTTCCACCGACGCTTTCCGGCCGGAGTGGGAGCGCTGGGTGCAGTTCGGCATGGAGCGATCGATGGCGTTCGACGTGGACTCGCTTGAGAAGACGCGGCCGATCGAGATCGAGGTGAACTCGCCTTCAGACGCCGAGGGCATGTTTGACCTGCTGACGTACGAAAAAGGTGGCTCGGTGCTGCGGATGCTTGAGCAGTACCTGGGTGACACGCCGTACCGGGACGGCATCCGTAACTATCTGACGAAGCACAGCTACGGCAACACCGAGACGAACGACCTGTGGGACGCCATCGAGGAGACGACGGGACAGCCGGCACGCCGGATCATGGATTCGTGGATCTACCAGGGCGGCTACCCGGTCGTGAGCGTTGAGACGGTCGGACAAACGACCCTGCGGCTGTCCCAGCGTCGATTCCGGTTCGTGGACGACCCCGAGGGCGCGAACAGCCGATGGTCCGTGCCGGTGATCTTGCGGGTGAACGGCGAGTCGCAGCGGGTGCTGCTGGAAGACGGGGACTTCGATGTAGAGCTAGACGGTCCTGTTGAGTCTGTGATCGTGAACGCGGGCGGCCACGGTTTCTACCGGGTCCGCTATTCTCCCGAACTGCTGGCCAAGATCGACCCGGCGGAGGGCGACCTCTCGGCGATCGAGCGCTACATGTTGATCGATGACGCCTGGGCATCGGTCGTAGCCGGGAACACCGCTGCGAGCGATTTCGTGGCGTTCGCCCGCGGGTTCGCCGATGAGACGGATGCCGAGGTGTGGAGCCAGCTCACCGGTTGCCTGACCGCGCTGGACCGGTTGCTTGAGGGCGAAGGGCGTGATGCGATGCGGACCATCGTGCGGGAACTTGTCTCTCCGGCGCTTGATCGCATTGGATGGGAGCCTTCCGAGGGGCAGTCTGCCCGCGACCTTGAGTTGCGCGGTACGTTGATCCGCTCGCTGGCTATCACCGGCAACGACCAGGACGCCCGTGAGCGCGCCCGTGGGTTGCACGCCCGCTACCTGGAGGACCCGGGAAGCATCGACGCCAACGTGGCAGCTGCCGTGACCGGAGTTGTGGCGAACGGCGGCTCGGACGGCGATTACGATACCTTCTTCCAACGCTTCAAGTCGCCACTGGATCCGCAAGAGGAGCAGCGCTACCTGCGGACGCTGGTGGGCTTCCCGACGTCCGAGCAGATGTCGCGCACCCTGACGATGACGCTGAGCGGTGAGATCCGGACGCAAGACGCGCCTTATTTACTGGCGGGTTGCATGGTAAACCGGGAGAACGGGCCACAAGCGTGGGCTTTCATCCGCGATAACTGGGAGCAAATGAACGAAGTGTTCCCGTCGAACTCGATCGTCCGCATGCTGTCGGGGATCAGGTCACTTTCCAGGCCGGAAATCGCCAACGAGGTGCTGGCGTTCTTTGAAGAGCACGAGGTGCCGCAGGGAGCGTTGTCGCTATCGCAGCACCTGGAGCGGCTACGGATCAACGTGAACCTGCGGGAACGTGAGTCGGAGCGTTTGGGCGCGACTTTGACCGGGGGTTAAAGCCAGCGGCGGACGTTCTCCCGGTAGCCGGCGTACGCGTGGTCGATCACCGTCTCCAGGTATCGCTCTTCACGGAGCACGACCAGGAAGTGGAGCCCCAGAACGGCGATCGTCACGGAGCCGAGCACCCAGTACGAGTTCAGGATCAGACCGATCCCTAAACCGATGGAAGCGAAGCTGACGTAGATCGGGTTCCGGGTGTACTGATACGGCCCATCCGTTACTAACGCGGTCGTCGGGCGCGCCGGATCGGGGTGCTGTCCGCCCCGCCGGAGTGCGATGGTCGCCCACGCGGCGAGTACCAGGCCGATCGCTACGAGAACCCCTCCCAGCATCACGGCAAGGAGGTGCTCACCCGGCTCGATGTTGGCTCCGGTCATGACGTGCAACACGACTCCGGCGCCAAAGGGCAGGCCGAATATGAGGCGCGGCGACGTCATGAGGCCGGGCCGAAGCGGGTCGTGGCCACCGGTCTGATTCACTTTTTCTCCTTGATTTGCGTTGCCGTCGTCAGGCTAAACAGGATTATGCACCCCCGGCAGTACGTAATCGAAGGCGTTACCGACTGCTAAACTCGCTCGCTGAGCACGCTTCCGAATTCATTGATCTCACACGTCTGTCCGTTGTGGGAACATTCCCCGGATCAGAGGCCCTGGAGGGTCGCGAAGGAGCATAGACAGCCCTTGAGTGCCGTCAGTAAAGACCAGTTCAACATCGCACAGGTTGAGTTCACCTCCATCCACGTCCGCGGGCCGCACAAGTGGGTGTTCGTTGAGGTGTCGGACGGCGACGGGCACACAGGCCTTGCGGAGCTTGCAGGTTCAGGCGCCGCTACCGAGATCGCGAAACTGACTGCCGAGTACGCAGAGCAACTCAGGTTGTCGCCGCCGGTGAACGAGGCCGATGTAACGCCACGGCTGGGACTGACGGGGGCGGATCTGGAAGCCGACCGCGCAAAGGCCACGGCCGTGAGCGCTCTCCGTACGGCCATTTCAGATGCTCAGGCGCGGCGCGATGGAGTGGGCCTCACTGAGTTCCTCGGCGGGCAGCCAATGGACTCCGTGATGCTGTACGGCAACTTGAATCGATCGATGTTGCCCGACGACGACGGCCCCCGTGACAGGTCTCCGGAGGCGTTCGGCAGGGCTGCGCATGAGGCGATCCGGCGCGGATATGGGATTGTGAAATGCGCGCCTTTTGACGAGGTACGATCCCCGTTCGAGGAACCCGGTCTGCCGGAAGCTGCCCGTTCAGGGATCGACCGCATCGCCGCCGTTCGGGACGCCATTGGCCCGGATATCCCGCTGTTCGTCGACTGCCACAGCCGCTTCGACCTGGATTCCGGAATAGCGCTCGAGATCATCCTGCGGGAATCCAATGTGAGCTGGTATGAAGAAGCGGTGGACGGCATCGCTCATCCGGAGGTGATGAAACGCATCCGTGAGCACGCAACGATGGCCGTGGCGGGAGCGGAGTCCGGGTACGGTGTGGCGCTCTTCCGACGGATCATCGAGGGCGGCGTGATGGATGTCGTGATGCCGGATATCAAGTTTTGCGGCGGCGCTGGCGAGGCGGTGGAAATCGGTCGGGTGCTGGAAGGTATCGCGCCCGGGTCCGTCTCTATGCACTCGCCATCGGGTCCAGCATCACAGCTCGCCAGCGCACACGTCACGGCGGCGTTCGAGGGCACGCGGCCGCTGGAGCACGCGTGGGGCGAGGTCGATTGGCGGCCGTCTGTGCTGGAGCCTGCAGAGCGCATCGAGTCCGGCCGCATATACATCCCGGAAGGTCCCGGCCTCGGCGCACGACTCGACCGGCCGACCGTCGAAGCGCGCGGCCAGCGCTGGACGCTTTAACGGACGGCGCGTGAACGATGACGATGTCAAACCGGGGGTATCAAGAGCGCTTTCTCACCCGTTCACGCACGATCGACTGCCTCCGGAATCTGGAGGTCCCGGGCGCGGCACACAAAACCTTGTACATCGCGCCGGAACCCGGCGAGATCCCGGGCTGGGAGTGGCTGCCGCCGAATGCGCTTCGATCCCCTAACGGGTTGATGCTTGTCGAGGGTCAGACCGGACAGATCGCGTTTGGCGCGCCCTTCGGAATCAGAATCGAAGACGGTGATCGGGTTGCGGACGGGCCGAACTTTGGTCCCTTCGTGGCATCGCTCGCCGAACGGCGCGTGATTGCGTTCATCCTGCTCAGACTCGGGGCGTACGCGGTTGGCGTCGCGAACGACGAAAGGCTTGTCGCCAGCAAGACCGGGACGCGTTACGTGAAGGGTCGGCATCGTGCCGGCGGCCAGTCACAACGCCGGTTCGAGCGCAATCGCGAGGTGTGGATCGCCAGTCTGTACGAACGTGTGTGCAAGACGGCATCGGATCGGATCGCCCCGTTTGAGCGCGAACTGGACGGACTGGCGATCGGCGGCGACCGCCACGTCATTGAAGGATTCACAAAGCGCTGCGGATTCATAGAGCGGTTGCGGCGGTGCTTGCCTGTTATGGACGTTCCGGTGGATCGACCGGGACTGAAGGCGCTGGAACGAGCGGTCACACAGGTCTGGGGATGTCAGACCTGGGGATTAGACAAACACAGTTAAAACACTCGAAATAGATGAATATCTCATCTGAAGCAGATACAGATTTGCCGTTCGTGTTGGTTTTACTTCGTACGCCCCGGGGTTACCGGGGATTATCGTGATCCTTGAACGCGGGAGGGATCATGAGGGTTCTGGTAATCGACGACGACCTGGACATCGTTGAGGCGGTAACTGCGGTGGTCAGCATTAGCTGGCCCGAGTCTGAAATCATTGAGGCGGCCGATGGCAACTCAGCCATCGAGCACGCAATTCGGACCGAACCGGATATCGTTGTACTCGATCTCGGCCTTCCCGACATGACCGGTTTCGACGTTATGCGGACGATACGCGAATCGTCGGAAGTTCCGATCGTGATGCTGACGGCACGAGACGGACATGTGGATAAGGTCGAAGGCCTGGAGCTTGGTGCTGACGACTACATTACGAAACTGCTCACCCAGTTTATCCAGGGTTACCCCCGAGTAGTTCCACACGAAAACTGCTGAAGAGCGTGTGGGGACCGACCTACGCGGGTGAAAGTGATTACCTGAAGGTTCACGTGCAGCGGATTCACTCAGGATTTGGGACCGTCGCTCCCGGGTTCGATCCAATCGCCAACGAGCGCGGCGTCGGGTATCGCCTCAATCTGTTCCACGAGCGTTAGATACTGAAACCGAGGGTCAGTTGCCCGTGCGCCGCAACCCCACTAAGATCGCCGCTGATACGGGAGCGCGCGGGATGGCGCGCGTTACCCGCATCCCAAGTATTCGTGAGTTCCGGAAAATCCGGGAGTCCTGAGACCGGCAAAAAGGGGGTCCGATGACCACGACCACGAAGGAACGCGTCGCCTATTTCAACGGCGAGATCGTCCCCGAAAGCAAGGCGCTCGTTTCATTCCGAGACCGCAGCTTCAAGTACGGCGATGGCGCGTTTGACATGACACGCACCTTCGGCCACAAGATCTTCAAGCTTGAAGAGCACATCGCCCGTTTCGCAAACACCCTCAGGTACTTCCAGCTCGATCCCGGCATGACCCAGAAAGAGATGATCGACAGGTCGATAGAGGTACTTGAAGCGAACCTGCCCTTGATCGATGAAACCGAGGACTACTGGGTGGGCCAGCGCGTCAGCCGCGGCACGGATATCGTAGGTGGGGACATGTGGGAGCACGAGGGCGCAACGGTGGTTATCGAGTGCACGCCGCTTCCGCTGAAGGCGCGTGCGCCGCTGTTCAAGGACGGTATCGACGTGATCGTGCCGTCGGTCCGCCGAACCCCGCCGGAGTCGCTCAGCCCCCGTGCCAAGTCGCACAACTACCTGAACCTGATCATGGGAGACCTTGAAGCAAAGGCGTACAACTCGGCCGCATGGGCGATCCTGCTGGACATGCAGGGCAACTTTGCCGAAGGGATCGGCTCCAACTTCTTTACCGTGAAGGACGGCGTTATCCGCACGCCGAGGTCGCAGTTTGTGCTGGGCGGGATCAGCCGCGAAACGGTGATGGACCTCGCAGCCGGTCTGGACATCCCGGTGATCGAGGACGACATCGACCCGTTTGACGCTTACGTCGCCGACGAGGTTTTCCTGACCTCCACCAGCCTCTGCATCTGCGGCGTCAGGACCGTGAACGGCAAACCTATCGCAGACGGCAGCATGCCGGGGCCGATCACGAAGGCGTTGATGGATGCCTACGTTGATTTCGTCGACTTTGACTGGGTGTCCCAGTACACGAGCCGGCTGGAAGCGTAGGCGCCTCTTAAACGATGGCTGAGCCAATCAACTCGTGGCCGTCCGGACGGTCAAAACTGATGAGCGCGCGCGAGGCGGTCAATCGCTTCGTGAACGATGGCGACACCATCTACTCCGGCTTCAACATCATCTCGTTCGCTCTGACGGACGAGATCATCCGACAGGGTAAACAGCACCTCAAGGCAGTCGCCGGCTCGGTGACGCCGAACGTCACGATGATGTCTATCGCTGGCAGTGTGGACAGGATCGAGACCGGTTACCTGAGCGGCACGCTCCGGAGCAAGCCGTTCCAGGAGATGATGCGGGACGGGCGCGTCAAGTGGAACGATTACACGAACATGACCATCACGCTTCGCCTGATGGCGGGCGGGCTTGGCATGCCGTTCATCTGCGCCAATTCATTCCTGGGGACCGACTATCTCCTGGAAGAGACGATGAACCACTCGCGCAGCCTGAAAGAGGATCGGCGGCGCGAAGACGGCAGCATCGCGCCGCCGTACGCCGTGATCGATTCGCCTTTCGATGGCCGTAAAGCGCTGCTGTACCCGGCGTTGAAGCCCGACGTGGCTATCGTCCACTGCCAGCGGGCCGATGAAGAAGGCAACGTACAGGTCTGGGGCCCACGGGCGGATACGAAGTGGGGTCTCTGGTCTTCAAGAAACGTCCTCGTGACGGCAGAGGAAATCGTCCCTCGTTCGGTCATTTCCACCGAACCGCATTTCACGGTCGTCCCCGGATTCAAGGTCAGCGCCGTCATCCACGATCCGTGGGGCGCCCACCCGGGCGGCCTGCTGGGACATTACCGGGCCGACCGGGCCTGGGGAGAGCTGACCGGGGCCAGCATGACGGACTGGAACTCGGCGCGAAAGTACCTGGATGACTGGGTGTACGGCACGGAAGAGCGCGCCGCCTATATCGCCCAGTACAGGGAACGTTTCGGCGATGAGATGCTTGAGGCATTGCGGGTGAAGGATTTCATGGTCCCGGAACAACCGGCGAAGTACGGGTGGCGATAAGAACGTGACTTCCAATCCAGCCGAATACACGCCCGCCGAAATGATGATCGTCGCCACCGCCCGCCAGGTCCGGGACGGCGAGTCCACCATCGTTGGTATGGGACCGCCGCTCCTGTCTGCGGCCCTTGCGAAGTATCACCACGCGCCGAATATGTGGTACTGCACGGAGTCCGGCCCGCTGGACTGGATTCCCACAAGCCGGGATCTGCCGGCGCCGCTCGGTATCGCGGACCACAGCCTGGTCCAAGGCTCAGCGATGTCCGGGGACATGGTGGATGCGCTGGGCGCGTTCGTGAACGGGGGCTGGGCGCAGTCGGCTGTTCTGCAGGCCGCGCAGATCGACCGGTTCGGCAATCTGAACACGATGCTCGCAGGCACGTTTGAGGACCCGATACGGAGGCTTCCCGGTACCGGGGGCAACGCCGATATCGGCGCTTCCGTGGGGCGCGTGATCTCCACGATGCCGCTGGAAAAACGCCGCTTCAAAGAGCGCGCAGACTTCCGGACGACGGCCGGCTACATTGATGGACCTGGCGGACGTGGGGAAGCCGGACTCGCCCCGCAGGGCCCGAACACGTGCGCGACGACGATGTGCGTTTTCGGATTCGACACGGAGGACGGTGGGGTCACCGGCTCCTGTGAAATGGTCCTTGAGCAGCTCTTCCCGGGCGTGGCGCTTGAAGAAGTTCAGGCGATCGTGCCGTGGGACCTGAAAGTATCCTCGGAACTTTCGTACATGGACCCGCCGACGGCGGAAGAGCTCACGCTGGTGCGTCACCTGGATGACGGCGGAAATCATCTGATCCCGGGCCGCTATTGATTCTCGTTGACCCGCGGCCCGCACGGCAGTAATCTCCTTCAGTGTCATCCAACGTCGCCGACCAGCGCGATGCCGCATCGCCGCCGGGGCAGACGGGACCTCCCTCACCGCCGACGATAGACCTGCGCCGCCGGCCGCTCGATCTGAAGGCCGGAGTGTTCGTTTTCTTCGTCTCCACGTTGTGGAGCGGAAACTCGATCGCTATCAAGGCCGGCCTGGACTACGCGCCTGCGCTGCGACTCGGCTGGATGCGGTTCGTTGTTGGATCGATCGTGATCCTGATCTGGGCTCTGTACACGGGCGCTGATCTACGGATTCGCCGGAGCGAATGGCGACCGTTGATCTCGTTGTCGGTGTTCCTGGCCGTCCAGATCATGCTCATGAACCTGGGCATCAAGTACTCGACGGCGGGCCACGCAACCGTCCTGATCGTCACTTCTTCGATCTGGGTCGCCGTCCTGTCCCACTACTTCATCCCGGGAGACCGTCTGGAGCCGATTCGACTTGCGGGAATCATGATTGCCTACCTGGGGATCATCGTTTTGTCCGCGGACAGCCTGCGTGCGCCCGGCGGCGAAAACATGATCCTGGGCGACATCCTTTCCGCCATTTCCGGCTTCCTGCTGGGCGCGCGGCTGGTCTACAGCGCCCGGCTTCTCGCGAGTATCGATCCCGCCAAGATGCTGCTGTTCCAGGCGGGCATCGGTTCGGTCGCTTTCGTCATCATCAGCGCCATTTTTGAACCCAATCCCTGGCTGTGGACGTGGGAGCTGGCCGCCTCACTCGTCTACCAGGGCGTCGTGATTGCAGGTTTCGGTTTCCTGTCGATGATGCTCATGCACAAGCACTTTTTCCCGTCCCGTGTAAGCGCCATCTCGCTCACGCAGCCGGTGACTGGCATCCTGCTCGCATGGCTGATCCTGGATGAGGACCCGACCAGTTTGCTGTGGATCGGCGGCGTTCTGGTGATGGGGGGAGCGCTGCTCGCCCAGAAACGCGCCTCGTCGATCGCTCCCATGCCGTCATCTGAGAAGAGTTCCACCGGCGGTGTCGTGCAGGCGTAATGGCAGACACCCAACGCAAGCCCCTGTCCCCGGCCTCCGGCGCGTTCGCAATTCTTGTCAGCATCCTCTGGAGCGGCAATTCGATCGCCATCAAAGCCGGTCTTGATCATGCCGGACCGCTGCGCATTGGCTGGATGCGGTTCGTCGCGGGCGGCCTTGTCACGCTGGTGTGGGCGATCTACACGAAGGCCGACCTCCGGGTCCACCGGGCGGAGTTGAGGCCGTTGATCCTGCTCGGGCTGTTGTTCACCGTGCAGATCATATTCATGAACCTGGGGATCAAGTACACAACGGCTGGCCACGCCCTTTCCCTCAACGTCACGACAGCCATCTGGACCGCCCTGCTCTCGCACTTCTTCATCTCCGGAGATCGGCTCGAAAAATCCCGATTTCTCGGCATCCTCGTCGCCTACACCGGCATCGTGGTCATCTCCCTGGACGGACTGAGATCCGGCGTGAACAGGGACATATTGCTGGGCGACGCACTTTCCCTTATCTCGGCGTTCCTCCTCGCATCGCGACAGATTTTTGCCGCCCGGCTTGTCGAAGGAATCGACTCGAACAAGATCTTGCTGACGCAGTTCATCATGGGCTCGATATTTTTCGTGGCGATAAGCGCCATGTTCGAGACCGAGCCGTGGTCATGGGCCTGGGAGTTATGGGCGTCACTGGCCTACCAGGGCATCGTCATCGCAGGATTCGGTTTCATCGCAAGCCTGTGGTTGATCTCCCGTTACTTCCCGTCTCGGCTGGCCGCGCTCGGGCTGATATCTCCCATCAGCGGGATTATCCTGGCGTGGATCGTCCTGGGCGAAAACCCGACCTCAAACCTGTGGGCCGGGGCGATACTCGTGATGATCGGCGCCGGGCTGGCGCAGCGCAGGAAACACGCCCGGGAAATGACAGACTCGCGGCCGGCGTCGGAGCGCTCGGCGACCGACTGATCGCCTGCGGTCCCGGCAGCGCTCCTGTTGCGCGTTGACCGACGCCGGATGCGGTGCTAGCTTCCCCCCGCATGCCACCCAATAAGCACCGCAGCATCACCCCGCGCGCCGGTGCGTTCGCCATATTTGTATCGGCGCTCTGGTCTGGCAACTCCATCGCCATCAAGGCAGGATTGGAGTACGCGCCGCCACTTCGACTGGGCTGGTACCGGTTCGTCAGCGGCGCAGTGGTGATCGTTGTGTGGGCGCTGTACACGCGGGCGGATCTGAGAGTGCGCCGGAGTGAGTTACGCACTTTGACGATTCTCGGTCTGCTGTTCTCGGTCCAGCTCGTGTTCATGAACCTGGGGCTCAAGTACACGACGGCCGGGCACGGTGCCGTGCTGTCCGTTACCTTTCCGATCTGGATGGCGATCCTGTCCCATTTCTTCATTCCGGGCGACCGGCTATCGCCGTTCCGGGCCGTGGGGATCGTGGTGGCCTACATCGGCGTGGTGGTTATCTCGCTGGACGGTCTTGGCGGGGAGTCGTCGGGGGACGTGCTGCTGGGCGACATACTATCGATCATCGCCGGCTTCCTGCTGGGAGCGCGACTGATATTCAACGCCCGACTCGCCGGACAGGTAGACCCCAACAAACTTCTTCTCACGCAGGCGGCGTTTGGCACTGCGCTGTTCATCCCGGCCGGACTGATCTTCGAGGACGAGCTGTGGCTCATGAACAAAGAGCTTGCGCTTTCGATCTTTTACCAGGGCGCTGTGATCGCGGGCTTTGGATATATCGCCAACCTGTGGCTTCTCCAGCGCTACCTGCCATCCCAGGTTGGCGTCCTGAACCTGAGCCAGCCGATCTTCGGGATCATTCTCGCCTGGTTGATCCTGGACGAGCCGCTCACGAGTCTTCTCTGGGCTGGTGCGTTCCTTGTCGCGATCGGGGCCGGGCTGGCGCAGCGCCGAAAGCGGGTCGCGGCGAGCGCCCCCGGGGTGGCGCTGAACGCGCCATCCGGTAAAGGTAATTCCGGCGGATAACCGGGCTTATTCAACGACTCTTGCCCTCGCATTCGCATTTCTGAGTCCCAGCTTTGGATGCTTCGCGTCCGGCGAACTTATAATCGGAATCTCCAGATACGCTTGACTCTGAACCGGTTATTAGGAACCGGTTTCCAGGGATCGAAAGGAAACGTCCGTGGCCGCCCTGAGCAGACGCGCCGTAGATATCGTCGATTCACGTCTATGGCACCACCTGGCGCTCGGAGTTCACCCCGCCTGTGCCATCGCCGCGTATAAAGACGGCGAACTCGTCCTCGACCTGTACGGAGGCGATATCAACTCTGGAGACGGTTCAAAAGTCACCTCCGACACGCTGTTCAGTATCTGGTCCTGCGGCAAGCCGATGGCGGCGGCATGCCTCTGGGTTCTGAAGGAGCGAGGCAAAGTCGACTGGGACGACCTTGTTGGCGACATCTGGCCGGGCTACGGGATCAACGGTAAAGAGAGCACGACCGTCCGTCACGTCCTGACACATCAGGCCGGCGTTCCGACTACGCCGGATGTGATCAACGGCATGATGGGCGATGAGAAACCGAACTGGGAGGCGGTCGCCTCGGTTCTGGAATCCACAGAGGCCGAGTTTGCACCCGGCTCTGCGATCGAATATCACGCATTGACTTTCGGGCTGTTGATCGTGGAACTCGTACAGCGGATTAGCGGTCGGCCATTCGAGGAGTTTTTCCAGGCTGAAGTCGCCGGGCCACTTGGACTTGTCGACACCACGTACACCCTCGATGCGGAAAGAATGCCGCGGCTTGCACGCTTGACGTCGATGCCCGACTTCGAGAGTGCGGAACTCGCCGAGATTGGGAACGCCGAGTGGTTCAAGTTCAACCCGAGCCCCGGAGCGAATGGCACATCAACGGCGAGGGACCTCGCGCGCTTTTACAGTGTTCTCGTGGATGATGGATCCGTCGACGCCCAACAGTGGTTGAGCCGGGAGACGATTGCCGATGTGACCACGCTCCATGCCGAGGGTATCGGGCCGGTGTCCGGCAGTGAGTATCGATTTGGACTCGGCCTGCAGCTCGTGAAAGATGGGCCGGGACGTTTCGGCGATAGCCCGAGCCCACGTGTATTTGGACACGGTGGCGTCGGAACGTGCATCAGCTGGGGCGACCCTGATCTGAAGGCCGGTGTTGCCATCGTGACCACCGGGCTTCAGCCCGACGAAGTGAACGACCCGCGTTTGCAGACCTTCTCCCAGATGGTCAGGGACGCGTTGGCAGGGTGACCTCCAGCCTGGAGCCCGCCACGATCTACCCGGAGAATGAGTGGGAACGGGGCGACCCGGAGGCGCTTGGGTTCGACCCCGCCCGCCTTGCCGCGGCCGGCAACTGGCAGACGGAACATGCCGGCGACTCGCCGTACCGGCTGCTGGTGGTCCGCCACGGGCGGATCGCAGCGGAGTGGCACGGCGGTGGCATGGGACCGGACGATCTGCAAGGGCAGGCGTCGGCTTCGAAGTCGACCTACTCCACGGTCCTTGGCATCGCCATTCATGAGGGCGTGATCGACTCGGCGGACGACCTGGTGGTCGACTATTATCCGGAGTTCCTGGATGTCGCCCCGGACGAGGGGCCGAAGAAGAATCGGCACGCCTTCCCGGAGGACGCTGGGATCACGTTTCGGCAGTTGACCGGCAACACCTCCGGCTATATGAAGCCGGGCGAATTACCGGGTCGGACCTTCAACTACCAGACCTTCGGCATGAACGTCGTTACCCACGCGCTGGCGTCCGCGTACTCTCTTTACCGTACGTCTGATCCAGAGCGTGGTGCCGGGTTTGGCAGGCTGGTGGAGCGCAAGGTGCGCAACCTGATCGGTGGTTCATGGAAATGGACCTATTCCAATTTCGATCTACAGCCAAAAGCAAAGTTAGGCGTGTTCGGCTACGCCACGACGTTTCAGATGACGGCGCGTGACATGGCCCGGTTGGGCCTGCTGTGGCTGAACGACGGCGACTGGGAGGGAAGGCAAGTCGTGCCGGCCGGGTGGATCCGTCAGGCGACGCGCGTATCGGACATGCTACTGCAGCACGAACCCCCCTCACTCTGGCAGTACGGGCTGGGCTTCTGGTGCAACGACCAGGGCATCCTGTGGCCGAATCTGCCGCGAGATTCCTTCGCCGCCGTGGGCGCCGGAAAGCAGTTCATCTGGGTGGACCGTGAGCACGATTTGATCGTTGTTCAGAGCCCGGGCACGTTCGAGGGTTCATTCAGTCCGGCGATCGGTGCCGAGGTGGCTGAGCAGGTGCTGGCCACGCTTGAATAGCTTCAAGTGATGAACCGGTGCCAGCTCATCGAGTGCTTCCACGGTCGACCGCCTGTCGATGAGACCGATCTCGAATGTCCGTCCCGTGGCGGGGACGTTGCGCTGGAACTGGCGGAACGGCAGGCGATGGCGTTTCTGTTGCGCTGCACATCATTGGCCGGTGCCGGCGCGGCTGCGTTGAGCGCGCTTGCCTTCGGGTTGTTGTTGACGGGTTTCGGCGGTCACTAAAAGACGCTCGTGCTGAGTGCGGTCCTCACCGCGTGCCTCGCTGGACTGATCTGGTTTGCGGGGGACTAGTTCAGGCCGACGAAGATTGAATATTGATCGACGGCCAGGCGCCCAACCGACCGCGCCAAACGCGCCGATCTCCGTGTATTGTTCACGCCGTTGCCGGTCAGACAAATCCGTTGAACGGGAGAGCGTGCATGAAGATCAAACAGATTCGGGTCGTCAACCTGGACATCCCGCGGACGCCACCGAAATCGAAGCCAACCCGACCCGCTGCGAACAAGGTCAGAGCTCGACGGGCACTCCCCATCAACTACTATCCGGAGTTCGCTACCGAGTTCGGCAAGATGCCCGGTGCAACCGCCGGCGACGTCTGGGTGCAGGTGATCGCAGAAGACGGCACCTTCGGGCTCGGCGCTTGTAGTTACGGCGAGCCCGTGGCGGCGTTGATCGACTACCACTACGCGCCACTTCTTGAGGGCCGGGACGCGCTCGCTACGGAACTCCTCAACGATCTGATGTGGCGATCGGTGCAGAACTACGGCGCCAGCGGCCTGGCGACGACCGCACGGTCCGGCGTTGACCTGGCGCTCTGGGACCTGAAGGGCAAGCTGCTGGGCGTACCGGTGTACAGCATCCTGGGCGGTCCCTGCCGGGACAAGATCCCCCTTTACGCGACCTGCGACGACCTGGACTGGTCACAGGAGCTTGGCTTCAAGGCGTTCAAGATCAGTAACCCCGCCCACTACCGCATGGGGCTGGACGGCGTAAACCTTGCCGAAGAGCACATCGCAAAGTCCCGGGAGCAGGTCGGCCCGGACGCAGAGCTTATGTACAACCCGGTCAGCTCGTTCAACGTTGAGTTCGCCATCCGGGTTGCGGACCGCGTGCGGCCGTACAACCTGCGCTGGTTCGAGGAGCCTTTGATCTCGGGCGACCTCGAAGGCTACGTGGAGCTGAAGAAGGCGATCAACTGGGTGCCGATAGCCACCGGAGAGCACCACCACGGCCGTCAGGAATACCGGCAGCTCGTCGAGAGGCGTGCGGTGGACATTTTTCAACCGGATATGAAGTGGTCCGGTGGGCTGACCGAGGTGATGAAGATCTACATCATCGCCGAATCGGCCGGGCTCATCACGATCCCGCACACCGGCGCAGGAACGCCCTGGGGGCAGCACTTCGCCGCCGCCATGCCGGAATCGCCCATGGCCGAGTTCTGGATGGGGAGCGACCCCGGAATCCCGCTGGACGAGGTGTGCCCGATCCCCGGGATGCCGATGCCGAAGGACGGCTACGTGACGCCGTCAGACGCGCCCGGGTTCGGCATGGAGATCAAACCGGAGTGGATCAGCCCCTGGGACCACGCTGCTGCCGCCCGCGCCCGCGGCATTGCGTGATTCGTTAGACGGTTGAGGACGGGAGAACCCCATGAAGATCAAGCAGATCCGTGTCGTCAGTCTGGACATCCCGCTGACGCCGCCGAAATCGAAGCCGTGGCGGCCTGTCGCGTACAAGATCGGGTCGCCGCGCGCATTCCCGATGAACTACTACCCGGAATTCACGTTTGAGTACCACAAGACGCCGGGCTCAGCGACGCCCGATGTGTGGGTGCAGGTGATCGCGGAAGACGGCACCTTCGGGCTCGGCGTTTGCAGTTACGGCGAGCCCGTGGCGGCGCTTATCGACTACCACTACGCGCCGCTGCTTGAAGGCCGGGACGCACTGGCAACGGAACTCTTGAACGATCTGATGTGGCGCTCCGTACAGAACTACGGGGCGAGCGGCCTCGCGACGGTCGCCAGATCCGGGATCGACCTGGCGCTCTGGGATTTGAAAGGCAAGCTGCTCGACGTGCCGGTGTACAGCCTGCTGGGCGGTCCCTGCCGGGACAAGATCCCGCTCTATGCAACATGTGACGACCTGGACTGGTGCCAGGAGCTTGGCTTCAAGGCGTTCAAGGTCAGCAACCCGGCCCACTACCGTATGGGGCTGGACGGCGTGAACATGGCCGAGGAGCTTATCGCCAAATCCCGGGAACAGGTCGGCCCGGACGCGGAGCTTATGTACAACCCGGTCAGCTCGTTCAACGTCGAGTTCGCCATCAGGGTCGCGGACCGGCTACGTCCGTACGGGCTGCGCTGGTTCGAGGAGCCTTTGATCTCGGGCGATCTTGAAGGCTACGTGGAGCTGAAGAAGGCGATCAACTGGGTGCCGATAGCCACCGGAGAGCACCACCACGGACGGCAGGAGTACCGGCAGCTCGTGGAGCGGCGGGCGGCGGACATACTCCAGCCGGACATGCGGTGGTCCGGCGGTCTGACCGAGACGATGAAGATCTACACCATCGCCGAATCGGCCGGGCTCATCACGATCCCGCACACGGGCGCGGGGACGCCCTGGGGGCAGCACTTCGCCATCGCCGCGCCCGAGTCGCCGATGGCCGAATACTGGATCGGCACGGACCCCGGAATCCCGCTGGACGAGGTGTGCCCGATCCCCGGGATGCCGATGCCGAAGGACGGCTACGTGACACCGTCAGACGCGCCGGGGTTCGGCATGGAGATCAAATCTGAGTGGATCAGCCCATGGGACCACACGGCAGCGGCTCGGGCTCGCGGGATCGCGTGAGCTTTGCGGCCGGTGCAATCCGGAAATGAACTCTGGCCGTGCGTCAGCTGCCGACGGCGCGACTGTCGATGCACAGTTCCCGCATCCAGTCCGTCGATCCGTCGTTCCCGAGCATGCTCGCCAGCCTCGAAAGCACGCGTTCGGAAGTAATCGGGTTTCCGCACCGTTTGCGGTTGATCATTTCGGATTCGATCAGCGTAGAAGCGCCCGTTCGTAACGCCGCAACGTTTGTCAGGCGACGCATCGTTATCGCTCCGCGTTCGATCTTCGGGCAGGTCAGCGACGTTCGGTCCTCACCTGAGCCTCTTCTGCGACGATGCCGCCGCCCCGGTGAAAGCTGAAGGTCTTCGGTGTCGTGGTCAATTCGCCGTCCTCCCTTGTCGTCGGCGGCGGTTAGAGTTTCTCCGCCAGCCAGTCGGCGATGGTGGTGATGCCGTTCGTCTGGTGGTCGCGCTGGGTGTGCTGCGCCCCGCCTTCTTCGACGGTGAACACGCGCATCGTCTTGTCTTCCGAGCCGGACGCGGCGAAAAGCGCCTCTGCGTCCGCCATCGGGATTTGAAGGTCTTCTTCGCCCTGCAACAGCAGGAACGGGCAACGCATTTTCTGCACTACGCCATCCAGCGGGAATCCCTTCAACGCCTCGAGCGCCTGCTCCGACGTGTCTACACCGAAGATCCAGGAGATGTGGTTGCCGGCTACCGAAAGCGGTGTGTTGAACTCCGACTCGATCCGCTTGCGCCAGGTGGCCTCGTAGTCCCAGATCGCGCCCCATGCGACGCAGGCTTTGAAGCGGTGCTCCATCGAGGCGCATCGGGGAGCGTAGTAGCCGCCAAGGCTGACGCCCATTACACCTATGCGGTCCGAGGCGATCTCTGGCCGGGTCTCCAGGTAGTTGATCGCGGCGGCGCCTGCGACCTCGTAGTCGTGCCGGAGCGGGTAGCCGCGGAAACGGATCGCCTCGCCGGTGCCGGGCCCGTCTATGACCAGCGCCGATACACCCCGCCGCACGATCTCTTTGAGGCCGCGCACGAACTGCAATTCTTTCGTGATATCCAAACCGTCGAAGTACACGACGCAGGGCGCAGATCCGGGTTCTGAGCGGTCGGCGTGGACGAGGTATGCCGGGAGGCTGCCGTCTTCGTACGGAACCTCAACGCACTCTATGCGCGGCCAGTCTGTCAGCTCGGCGTAGCGGCGGAAACTATCGACGCCTTTGCTGAACGCGGCCAGCCCGACCTCGTCTTTCGGTGTGTGGAACCTCTCACCTATGAGGTAGTAGCTGCAGGCGCGCAAGTAAGCCCCGGCGGCCGTCAGATCGTGCCCGCTTCCAAGCTCACGTTCGGCGATGCCACGCAACTCGTCGCCCATCGCCGTCCACTCCTGGAACCAACGCTCATCGTCGCCGACATGGTCCAGGAGCCTGCGGCCGACGCGGTCGGCGTCCCCTATCTCCGAGCCACCCCACGGCGAGAAACCCAGGACGCTGGCCATCCCGGACGACCACCGGTAGTGGGCGGGGGATGAGCCCTGGAAGTACATGAAATAGTTCGGGCGATCCGTGCTGGTCATTCGTGGCGCTCGCTGTCCGTTTTCTTTGTGTTCCTCCCCGTTTTGCCGTGGTCTGTCTTCAGTCGGCGGAAACTGCCCCGGCGCCGACCATCGGCACCTTGGACTCGGCGAGAAGCGCTCGCAGTTCGGCGAGCAGCTCCTCGGGCGGTCGGATCGATGGCGGTCTTGGCGGCCCGGCCTGCAGCCCCACGGCCTCCATCGCGGCCTTGATGAACGGACCTTCTCCGCCGGTCATTGCGGCGACCTTGGATCGCCACGTAGCCCACGGCCATTTGAAGTCCGCCAGCCGGTCGCGCACGCCGTCGTAATCGCGCGCCTCCAGCTTGTTCCAGATATCGAGCGGGTACTCCGGCCAGAAGCCTGACAGGTGGGTGATGAAGCCCGTCGCCCCGTACATGTGGCTCAGGACATGGTTGTTGGAGTTGTCTATCGTCGCCAGCTCACCGGAGAGCTCCTGCAACCCTTCGCGATAGGCAGTGGGGTCCGGGTGGCTCCACTTGAGCGCCTTCACCGTGGGTAGAGAGGCGAGGTCTCTTAACAGCTCAGGGCTCATCACAAGCCCGTCCCACCAGGTGTGATAGATCATCAACGTGAGTCCGGTCCGGGAGGAGATGCGCTCAAACAGGCGCCGAACGTCGTCCTCTGTGGAGTCGTAGTAGTAGGTCGGGCCGAGCTGGCCGCCGTCGACCCCGACGGTCTCCGCGTGCTTCGCCATATCGAGGATTGCGCGGTGGTCTGTATGCTGGATCGAGGTGAGGACGGGCGCCTCGCCGTTGGCGGCCTCTCCCGCCGCGCTCATGACGGCCTTGCGCTCCTCCACGTTGAGGACGGGGTGCTCGCCGCCTGCGCCGCCGACCAGCAGGCTGCCCTGACCGGTCTTTACGCCGCCATCGACCATGAACCTGATGTTGTCCTGCAACGCGTCGAGGTCGAGTTCAAAGTCCTCTGTGAACGGGGTGGCGACGGCGACCATGGGCCCACGCAGCCATTCGTGAATTCGGTTCGGATCCATTTACTGCTCTCCCGGGTTGGACGGGCGGTGTTCTCGAGTGAGAACCCCGGGAGGGTAAACCTCCAGCAGCGCAGCCGCTAGTCCAGAATGTTGCTACGTCAGGCCCAGGGGACCCGGCGCAAAAAATGCCGAATGGGGCCCGGAATCGTTGACACGGGTTGGCGGCACGGATTCAATGGTAGGCAGCGTACGCGTCGCGATGCCGTCCCGGCCCCCGGGGTCGGCCGTCAGTGCGCGGGTGGGGCCCTTAGCTCAGTTGGTAGAGCATCGGACTTTTAATCCGCAGGTCGTCGGTTCGAATCCGACAGGGCCCACCAAATCCCGCTTGTCAAACAGAGATGGGCTGTGCGCTATTCCACGCCGGGCGTAACAGTCCAGTCCTTCCCGTGTCTGGTTACGATGATTGGCAGCTGACTTTTAATCAGT